>ERZ772863.22-NODE-22-length-193700-cov-8.510739_pt1 | contig 193700 bp, 161 predicted proteins | sample MGYA00512134_ERZ772863 | MGnify/ENA primary metagenome ERZ772863 (study PRJEB29015, sample SAMEA2737659) | human gut metagenome | biome: human gut; feature: human-associated habitat; material: faeces | place: China | collected 2012 ...
GCGGTACGCGAGCTGGGTTCAGAACGTCGTGAGACAGTTCGGTCCCTATCCGGCGTGGGCGTAGGATATCTGAGAGGAGCTGTCCTTAGTACGAGAGGACCGGGATGGACTGACCTCTGGTGCATCGGTTGAGCCACCAGGCTCATGGCCGAGTAGCCAAGTCGGGACGGGATAAACGCTGAAGGCATCTAAGCGTGAAGCCCCCCTCAAGATGAGATATCCCATAGAGTTAATCTAGTAAGACCCCTTGAAGACGACGAGGTAGATAGGCAGAAGGTGGAAGTGTGGTGACATATGGAGCTGATCTGTACTAATAGGTCGAGGGCTTAACCGAAAGAGGTTAAGGTTTGGATAGAACAAAGAGAGTTATTCTTAAGGAAAGTACGAAAGTACTTGACAGGATACGGATGTATAAGATATATTTAATGTGCAGTTTTGAAGGAGCAATCTATTCCTTTAGATAGGGGTGTGGTGAAGTGGTATCATAGGGGTCTCCAAAACCTTTGGTGGGAGTTCGATTCTCTCCACCCCTGTTATAGTTTTATATAAGTTAGAAGATAGTTTTTGCATTAGGAGATAATGTAAAAGCTTTTTTTATTTTAATTTAGTATCTTATGAAATAAAGTTTATCAGCTTATTGTCAAAGCAACTTATGCGATATGACTAAAAGATAAAGCTATTTATTAAACTTATGTAAATCATAATTATAAATATTGCGTCAGAAATAATATAATGTTATCATTAAGAAGATATGTATATAATCAATTATTATAGCATAATTAATAATATATTCAGGAGCGTATATGGTAGACAGCAGCTATTTTAAGAATAATAAGAACAATGGTAATAGAGCGGGCGGTAAGAATAACGGCAAATTAATGGACAGGTTAAAGCAGCATAAGTGGATACCACTTGTTGTAATTATAGTATTAGCACTTGCAATGATTGCAATTCAGTATTTTATGTTAGATGTACTTCAATATACAAGACAGATGGCAGAACAGCAGAAAGAGGGATTTATTAATATATATCCTATAATCAATAATTTGCTTTAAAGAACATTTAGCATTTTAAAATAGAAAAATTTAAAATGCTAAAATTTTAAAATATTCAAAGCTTAGAAGGTTATAATAAATAAGGTCTTAAAAGTCAAAATACGCAAATTCCCACCTAGAGATGGAGGAGAATTATGCAGTTTTTGATTTTTAAGACCTTATTTATTTGATTTTAATTGTTCCCCAATATTAAATTGTATGTGTTTAAGTTTACGAGTTATTAGAAATAGAAATTAAGACTTATAAGACAAGATAGATTTATAAGATAAGATAGATTTATAGGACAAAATAGACTTATAGGAAAATGTGACTTATAGGACAAAATGTGTTGATAGAAACCGTCCTCAGACCTTTAATTTCAATGGCTGAGGGCGGTTTAATCTTTTTTGAAATAACTTTGATGGTGGTTAAAATATATTGATAAAAAACTTATATTCAATTTCAAATAAAAGAGATAATTAACAAATGTAAGAAAATAGATAATACATATTGACTTTATAAATAATATGTATTACTATTTAGATAGATTTCTAATTAGATATTTTTCTAAATAGTATAAATTATAATTATAATACAGCACGGAATGGAACAATAATTAGACAAAGTTAGGAAGTGATATGTTTGGCATTTGCAGATACTTTTAAGGCATTATCTGACCCGGCAAGGAGGGATATTTTAGAGATGTTAAAGAATAAGCCTCTTTCGGCGGGAGAGATTGCTAAACAGTTCGATATGACACAAGCCACAGTATCATATCATTTGAAAGTATTAAAAAAGGCAGATTTAATAAGAGAAAATAGAAAAAAGAATTTTATTTACTATGAATTAAATCTCACAGTACTAGAGGAACTGATGATGTGGTTATCTGATTTAAAGAATAAAGAAAATTAGGAGGAAGAGTATCTATGAAAGATAATAATACTGATTATCAAAATGATAATAGCCGTAATAATTCTAATATAAGCCTTTCAATGGCAGTAATATCGGTTATCGCTACATTGCTACCAATTATTATAGGATTGGCGTTGTGGAATAAGCTTCCCGATGAATTGCCTGTTCATTGGGGAATTAAAGGCAATGTAGACAGATTGGCGACTAAGGCTGAGGGAATATTTATAATGCCTTGTCTGTGTGCAATTATCCAGATTGGTGTACTTATTAAATTATATATTGATCCAAGAAAAGAGCAGATTCATCATAAACCTGTACTTGTATCAATATGGATTGTTCCATTGATTACCATTTTAATTAATGTACTTATATATATAATAGCACTTGGTGGTAAAGTAAGTATGACAATGGCAGTATTTTTTATCATTGGTGTTATGTTTATAGGGCTTGGTAATTATATGCCAAAGTTGAAACAGAATTATACAATAGGAATTAAAGTTCCGTGGACATTAAATAGCGAAGAGAATTGGAATATGACACATAGAATGGCAGGTAAGCTATATGTTGTAGCAGGTGTTATTTCAATAATAATTGCATTGCTTAATAATGTATTAAGTGATGAAGTGACAATTATTATATTTATGGTTGTATTTCTTGTGACAGGCATAGGAAGTGTTGCTTATTCATTCTGGCTTTATAAGGTCAAGGGCCTTTAATAAATTGTATTATATCAAGATGTCCCCAGCCCTGCTGATTGGTGGCAAGATTGACTTTGTGACAGCATTTTTTAAGCCGTTGGCGGATTTCGTCAGGAGTATAATCGTGATTATTAAGAACACGGGCGATTGCACCGCTTACAATTGGTGCAGACATGGATGTTCCGCTTTTGGTGGAATATCCATTTTTTTTATTACTGCACGCTGTGATATTAGAGCCAGTGACAACAAGTTCGGGCTTAAGAATGCCATCAAGAGTAGGACCGCGGCCGGAATTAAATGTCTTATCATCAATAGAGCCAACGGTAATGACAAGGCGGCTTGTGCCGGGTGCGGTTATGCTGTGGGACTTTGGACCGCTATTACCGGCAGCGGCAACAACAATAATGCCTTCATTCCACATATTTTCCACATTTTTTATTAGTTCAGAAGTATTGGAGGGGTTGTGGGTAGTGCCAAAGGAAATATTTACTATTTTTATATTGTAAATATCTTTATTATTGATTATCCATTTAGTGCCTTTAATAACATTTTCTATATTGCCATTGCCGTTGGAGTCAAGCACCTTAACAGATATAATCTGGCTCATAGGGGCTATTCCTTTGAATCGGCCGTGACTTGCATAGCCATCGCCTGCGATTATGCCTGAAACGTGCGTGCCGTGACCGCTGTCATCATATGGAAATACTCTATTATTAATAAAATCTTTAAATGCGATTATCCGGTTTCCAAAATCTATATGCTTATATATGCCTGTATCAAGTACAGCAACACCTATATTATTATTCATATCTATCCTCAGTTATGCTCTATATAAATATTTTATTCATAATAATTGTGATTGGTGCGTTGATTATTGATGTCTTATATTTGCTTTTTGTATTAAAATCTTATATAATATTCAAATACATAATACATTTAAGTAATTGGAATTGCTTTTATCTGAGATTTTCGAGTAGAAAGTTTTTATGTAAGATTAAAGGCATTGATAATATGTATAATATTCGTGAAAAGTGAGAGGTTGCGTTATGGACAAGAAAAGAATTGTTGTTGCATTAGGAAGAAATGCTTTCGGAGAAACATTCCCAGAACAGCAGGCAAATGTTAAGAAAGCAGCTAAGGCTATTGCAGATTTAGTAGAAGCTAAGTATCAGATAGTAATTACACACAGCAATGGTCCTCAGGTTGGTATGATTCAGACAGCTATGACAGAATTTGCAAGACTTGAGCCAGAAGACAGGACTGTTGCTCCTATGTCAGTATGTGGTGCTATGAGTGAAGGCTATATAGGTTATGATTTACAGAATGCAATCAGGGAGGAGCTTCTTAACAGAGGTATCTATAAGACAGTTTCAACAATTATAACTCAGGTAAGAGTTGATCCTTTTGATATAGCATTTTCTGAGCCTTCTAAGATAATCGGAAGATATATGACTAAGGAAGAAGCTGAAGCAGAGGAAGAAAAGGGTAACTATGTAGTTGAAGAAGAACCAGGCAGGTTCAGAAGAATAATTGCAGCTCCAATGCCTATTGATATATATGAGATTGATGCTGTTAAGGCACTTCTTTCGGCAGATCAGATTGTTATTGCTGCCGGTGGTGGTGGAATTCCAGTATTACAGCAAGGTTCACACCTTAAGGGTGCATCAGCTATTATAGAGAAGGATTACACAGCAGCTAAGCTTGCAGAACTTGTCGGAGCAGATACATTATTATTCCTTACAGCTTATGATAAGCTAACAATTGGCAAGGGAACAGCTGACGAGAAGGTATTTGACAATGTATCAGCAGCAGATCTTCACCAGTATATTAAAGCTGGACATTTCCCAGCTAAGACAACATTCCCTAAGGTAGATGCATCAATTAGATTTGTTGCAGCTGATTCAGACAGAAAGGCAGTTATTGCTAATCTTGAGCAGGCTAAAGAAGGCTTAGACGGAAAGGCAGGAACTACAATAACAGCTTAACTGGGTGACATATAATGGAACCTGCACAACAATAAGTGGTTCAATTACAACATATATTTGATGAATTACAACATCTCTCGATAATATATATAATTATGTGGTAGAATATGGTTATAATAATTATCAGGAGGTGTTGTTTTGCTTTTAATGGGGATGCAAAAGAAGAATTCAGATATGGATAGTCTGATGGAACATTTAGAATTTAAGGGTATTAATGTATTGAATGTATTTGAGGAAGGGAGGGTTAATAATCTGCTGTGGCAGATGAATACAAGAAAGAATAATGAACTGTTTATTAAGCACAGGTATGTTGTGTTATTTATATCATATGAAATGCTTAATGACATTAAAGGGGTATATTATCTGGAGCTTGTTAAGAAATTATCAGAACAGGGGAAGATTAAATTATATGTAGTCAACAACCATATTAAGATTAAGAATTTGCCCAAAAGAGGTGGCTGGCTTGAAAGTATTATATGTGATTGTGAGGAGTGCGAGGACAATTATGAGATGAATTGTAAGATGTATCAGCTTGCTGATGATATTGTGTGTAATGTTGTCAATGATATATTCAATCAGAATACTTGCAATTAATCCCAATTCCATCTATAATTGTAATGTTTAACATTACTGGAGGTTATGATTAATGATTAGTGCAAACAATGTAACACTTCGTATAGGTAAAAAGGCCCTTTTTGAAGATGTAAATATTAAGTTTACAGAAGGTAACTGCTATGGTCTTATCGGTGCTAATGGTGCAGGTAAGTCAACATTTTTAAAAATACTTACTGGTCAGATTGAACCAAGTAAGGGAGATGTATCTATTACACCAGGTCAGAGATTATCATTCCTTGAACAGGACCACTTCAAGTATGATGAGTACACTGTATTAGATACTGTTATTATGGGTAACACACGCCTTTATGAAATAATGAAAGAAAAAGAAGCAATATATGCTAAAGAAGATTTCACAGAGGAAGATGGTAATAAGGCAAGTGAGCTTGAAGCAGAGTTCGCTGATATGAATGGCTGGGAAGCAGAATCAGATGCTGCACAGCTTCTTAACGGGCTTGGAATTACTACAGATCTTCATTATAAGCTTATGTCAGAACTTAATGGTAGTGAGAAGGTTAAGGTTCTTCTTGCTAAGGCTTTATTTGGTAATCCTGATATTCTTTTATTAGATGAGCCTACTAACCACCTTGATCTTGATGCTATTGCGTGGCTTGAAGAATTCCTTATTAATTTTGATAATACTGTTATCGTTGTATCACACGACAGATATTTCCTTAATAAGGTATGTACACAGATTGCAGATATTGATTATGCCAAAATTCAGCTTTATGCTGGTAACTATGATTTCTGGTATGAATCAAGCCAGCTTATTATTAAGCAGATGAAGGAAGCTAATAAGAAGAAGGAAGAAAAGATTAAGGAACTTCAGGATTTTATTCAGAGATTCTCAGCTAATGCGTCTAAGTCTAAGCAGGCTACTTCAAGAAAGAGAGCATTAGAGAAGATTGAACTTGATGAAATCAGACCATCAAGCAGAAAGTATCCTTATATAGATTTCAGACCAGCAAGAGAGATTGGTAATGAAGTACTTCAGGTTGAAGGTATTTCTAAGACAATTGATGGTGTTAAGGTGCTTGATAATATATCATTTATTGTTAATAAAGATGACAAGATTGCATTTGTTGGTTCTAATGAATTAGCAACTACAACTTTATTTAATATTCTTACAGGTAATATGGAGCCAGATGAGGGTTCATACAAATGGGGCGTAACAACTTCACAGGCATATTTCCCTAAGGATAGTGCGGCAGAGTTCAACAGAGAGGATACAATTGTTGAATGGCTTACACAGTATTCACCAGATCCAGATCCTACATATGTAAGAGGTTTCCTTGGACGTATGTTATTTGCTGGAGATGATGGTGTTAAGAAGGTTAAGGTACTTTCCGGTGGAGAGAAGGTTAGATGTCTTATATCCAAGATGATGATTATGGGTTCTAATGTACTTATATTTGATGACCCTACTAACCACCTTGATATGGAGTCTATTACAGCACTTAATAATGGACTGATTAAGTTCCCAGGTGTGGCACTTTTCACATCACACGATCATCAGTTCATTCAGACTACAGCTAACAGAATTATGGAAATCGTTCCATCAGGGCAGCTTATTGATAAGATTACAACTTACGATGAGTATCTTGAGAGCGATGAGATGGCAAGAAAACGTCAGGGATTTGCAGAAGCTGCAAGTGATGATGAAGATTAATTATTAATGCTTAGGATGGGGTTGTCACGAATGTGGCATCCCCATATATTAGTATTAGTCAGGTGTTGATAGCTTATGTATGCAATATAAGTGTGTATACACAAGCTGTTATTACCTAATTTTAAATATGTTGAAAGGAAAAATATGTTATCTTTTAAAGTGTACCCTTTGTCAAGGACACTATGACTTTTCCTTTTCAGATTTCTATTTTATATTTGTTTGTTGTGTAGAGGCATCAAAGTGATGCCTCTGATTGATTGTTTTTACCTTTTGCTTTAGGGATTATCAGTGGATAAATTCCTGTTGTCAGATATTGATAATATTCAACAGGTGACAACCTTGCTAAGTCCCATTGATAACGTTCTGTATTATAATATTCTGTCCAATCCCTAACTGCGTTTAATATCTCCTCATAGCCGTAGCACTCTGATAGATCTAATTCATCTTTCATATGACCAAAGAATGATTCCTGAGGAGCATTGTCCCAACAGTTTGCTCTACGTGACATAGACTGTCTCAGTTCGTTATCCTTTAACAATTGGATAAATTTAATGCTGGTATAGTGAGAACCCTGATCGCTATGTATTAATGTTTCTGTGCTTAAATCAGTTCCATGTTTTTCTATTAACTGCTTTACTGTTTCTAATACAAAATCAATTTCTAGTGATTCGCTGAGAACCCATGACAGAAGTTCCTTGGTACAGGCATCTATAATTGTTGACATATAGCACCGGGGTGCTTTTCCATTTATAATATACGTGATATCCGTTAACAGAATTTTTCTTGGTCCGTGTTCCTCGAATTCACGGTTTACTATATTGGGTGCGGTATATGCAGTTGCCATTGCTTTTGCCATTCTCCGATAGGGATTTGCCTTGCGGATAGGGCACTGTAAGTTGTACTTCTTCATCAGCCGCCGGATTTTTTTGATATTCATCACTATCGGCGGTTCCATGTGTAACAGCCTCATATATATGCTACGGGCACCTTTATGATATCCTCGGTACTGGTATGCTTTCAGAATCAAAAGAAAATCCTGTCTGTCCCGTTCCTCCCTTTCCATTCGCTGGTCTTCTGTTGAGAGATAATGGTAATATCCCGAACGGGATACTCCTGCAATTTCGCACATGGCAGCTACATTCAATAGATTATTGTTTTTTTGCACGGTATCATAAATAATTTGATACTTTGCATGTGCTGGTATTTTTATTATTCCGGAGCCTCCGGATTTAAAGATACAATTTTTTTTAGAAACTCAATCTCCTGATCTTTATATGCCAGTTGCATTTCTAAATATTTTATCCGATTTTCAGCCGAAAGATATCCGTTGCAGCCCTGTGCATAGGTGTTAAGATCACGAAAACCATTTCCCTTTTTTACTTCATTTCCAATCATGGTTTTCAGACCATTTATTCTGGAATCCCCCAGGATATTTGGATCTATCCCAAGAGTCGAAACAATCTCACGTGGAAGCCTGCCCTTTGACAGTTCCTCCCAAAATAGTTTTTTAAATTCTGCCGAGAAATGTACAATGCTCGGTGATACATCCAATACATATTTACTATTTCTCAGTGTGAGCATTTCCTGTTCTGTAAACTTTTTGTTTGCCATAATTTCCTCCAATTTATTTTTATTGTAATATCAATCTGAATCGGAGTCAAAAAGCGATTTTGTCCAAAATAAAGGGGTTCATCAAAACCATGTCCGAATTTAAGGGTTCCCTGTAAACTCATTGTCTAGATTTAAGGGTTTTCATTAAAACTTACTGTCCAATGGTAAGGTTTTTTAAAACTCAAACTGTCTAATCTATAGGGTACATTTTATTTAGTAGTTAATGTATAGAAAGTAAAAGAATAGATATACCCTAATAAACCGTAGTAAGTATAAGGGTTTGTTGAGGTATATTACTGTAAAGTAAGTGTACCTTAAAAATTGAATATTAAAAGATTATTAAACAGTAGTATAACTGTTGAACGTATGTTCTTTATACGGTAAAATATATAGTAAATAAAAGATATTTTACTTATTAGACATATAATAATTGTATTGGAGGTATCAGATACATGGAATTACACGTTACAAAACATAAAGGAAGGGAGATAGTTGTTCTACTGGATAATGATATGAGAAAAGAGATTGCTTTAGATTATAGGTAAATAATATCAGAAGAAATATAAATTAGAAAAGCAAAAGTCAGCCAAGATGTTTCATGGCGCATTGGTGCCTTTCGTAGAAAGGCGGATTATAAAAATGAAAAAGACAAAAATAATAATCACAGCTGCAATAATGGCGGCATTGGTAACAGCGACAGCTTGTGGTGGCAAGAACCAGGCTTCTACAGCAACAGAAGCTCAGACAACAACAGTTGCAGTAAAACAGGTTAATTCAACAAGCACAGAAAATGCAACGGACAAGCAGGAAGTAACAGAAGCTTCCGTAGAAAATACAGAGGCTTCTAATGAAGAAGTTTTAGTAGCTGAAGCAGTAATAGATGAAAATCAGGGAAATGGTGATAGTGTAGAAGAAGTTAATAATACAGTTCTTGAAGAACAGCCAGCAGAAGATATAAATGCAACCTGGACAGATACAACACCGGCAGAACAGCCAGAAGAAAATATTAATTCAGGCTGGGAAGATGCAGCACCAGTAGAGCAGCCAGCCGCTCCGGCAGAACCAAGTCCAGCACCAGAGCCAGTAGTAACTCCTCAGGCACCAACAGCTACAACATTAACAGATGAAGAAAGATTAGTTGCAACTGGAAAATGGACTAAAATTAGTGAAGGTATAAATTCTTATACAGGAAAAGCTTACTCTATCTATGAAGGTATTGACCCATTAACAGGATATAAAATAGGTACTGTATTTTCAGATGGAACTTTAACAGGACTTCAAACTAACACGAAAGAAGAGGCTTGTGCAATTGCGCAAGCACATAGAGCTACTTAAGCCATTGCCTCAAAATACAGTAAGGCAGATGATTGTTGGTGGAATGCAGTCAACATTTGGCAGAAAACCACAGATAAAAGGTGTTCCAGATAATATAGATTACTATGATGAAATTATATTAGGCACACCTATATGGGCAGGAATGCCAGCCGCACCAGTATATACATTTATAAAAAAATATGGAATAGCTGATAAAATAGATGCAGTATTTACATTTAGTGGCGGCGGAGATAATGACAGATGCATGGCGCAGTTGTCAAAGACACTTAAAAATATAAAAAATGAGGTTGCATTAGCAGACCGTAATAGCGAAATGGCAAAGAATAATCATGATAAACTTGAGAAATTTATTATGGATATTAAGTAGAATATAGGGGCATTAATGTATAAGATGAACATAATGAAAAACTGATGAAAAGAAATTACTTGTGACATTCTGTGCGGTCAAATCAAATGTATTATTAGGATGGCTTATAGGACTTGGCAACGTGGAAGAGTTAGAACCAGAAGATGTAAAGGAAAAAATGATAGCTCTTCTTGATAAAAATAAAGATTCTTATAAATAGATTTAACAGTGGAAGTGTATTTTGTGTATACTAAAAAGATATATAATGTGTTTTAGATAAAATTTAAAATATAATAAAAAGAAAAAAGGAATTGTTGTAAATTTGCGGCAATTCCTTTTTTAGATGGTGGTAGAATATTATCAAATAGTAATTCCAATATGTTGATATTAAAATAAAATATATAATAGTTATCTATTATTTACATTCCAGTATGGTAAATGTTTATAACTTAGAATTCTACAGTAAAAAATTAAAAAAATCAATATATAAAGACATTGAAATAAATTAGCACCTAATAGATAACTTTTATATTGACATATATAATAATAAGTGATATATCTATAGCATAAGAAGATAATAAAGGAGGTGAAATTGATGATTCAGTTAGTATTAGAATTTCAGCTAGAAAAGCCAGAACTGCCAGTAGAATATGAAAGAACAATTGTGAGCTTTTTAAAGGCAGCAAGTAATAATTATTCACAGGAAATGTTTGAAAGATTATATGATAAAAGTAAGTCAATAATAAAAACATTTACATATAGTGTATATCTGCCAGGAGCTGTTTTTGACAAAGATGTGATAAAACTTAAAGAAACGAGATTTAAAATATTTTTCACTGATGCAGATATGGGACAGACCATAGAGTGGTTTAATTCATTTCAATTAATGAGAATGAAGAAATATCCGCTTAATAACAATGCAATGAAACTTATTTCAATAAAATCACAAAATAGAAAAGAGATTGTTGATAATGAACTTGTTATTAAAATGCAAAGTCCACTTATTGTAAGACAACATAATGCAGATACTAATAAAGATGAATATTATACATATGACAGTGCTGAATTTGCTGATAAGGTAAGAGATAATGTTTCAATATTCTTGCAGAAGGTTAATCTGGATATATCCATGGAAGATTTTTCACTGTTGCCAGTGAAGGGCAAGAAAGTTGTAGTTAATTGCTTTGGAAGAAAGATAGATGCCAATATAGGCATTTATAAAATAACAGGAAATCAAGAGCTGCTTAATATACTTTATCAGTCAGGACTTGGCAGTAGGCGTAGTGTAGGGCATGGTAAGTGGGAAGTGCTGATGTAACGTAACAATATGTATGGTATATAAGTATGCATTGGAGTTGAAAGTGTATACAAATAATTTGATTAAATTGAGAGGAGGTAAGAAATGAGTAAGCATCTTATAATACCGGGGGATTTTCTTAAAAATGCTGGTATTGTCGGGTTATATTATATGCTTAAGGAATATAATATAGATATTCTTGAAGGCAGGGAATATGGCATAAAAGAGCAGGGAAGTACTGAATATGGTTTTGAACCATATGAAAGTGGATTATGGCTGGATGAAGATTTTATAGAAAATGCTGATTGGACAGATATATTTTTTAAAGCCTGTGTTAAATATTACAGAGATAGTACGGTGTATGCAAGAGTTTTAGATAATATTAATGTTATTATAGACAAAATAGATAATGATGTATGGCAGGAAAATTCTGCTAATAAAGATATGCTTAAGTTTATCAGTGATAAGCTTTTATCCAATAGTTACAAGTCAGGCTTTGATAATATAAAGAATGATATAGAGAATGCATATATATATGAGAATCTGCAGAAAGAAAAGCTGAGCTTCAAGTTAGATGCGTGTGAACTTAAAAGGCGTTTAGAAGAATTAAATATATTTTTAAAGCAGCCTTTATGTGAAGAAACATTTGTTATGAAAAGTGTTATATATAATTATATTAACCGTTTTTGGAATGGAAAATGTTTTTTATTAAGAGCTAATGCAAAGAAAAATATGCGAATATTATTTGAACAGGATTTTGTAGAACCATTCAAAGAATATGTTAAGAAATTGCATAGTAAGGATAAAGATATATGCATTGACTGTGGAAAATTGCTGGGTAGTAGGGACAAGGTTTCAATAGCATTTATGAAGGATATGGCGGATGATCTTTCAAGAAAAAAATCAGCTTTTTGGAATTGTAAAGTGGATGCTTTTTTGTGTCCTGAGTGTGCATTTATTTATGCTTTATGTCCGTTGGGATTTAATCTTTTAGGAAGCCGATTTGCATTTCTTAATACAAATATTTCTATTAGAGGGATGATAGAGGCTAATAAAAAGAATGATTATGCTTATATAAAAGAAAATGATATATATCCGGATAATGCTGTAAAGCGTGAAAAAGAAAGTTATTCACAGTGGTTTGCAAGAATGTTGAACAGGCTGATGGAATATAAACTTAAAGAATTATCCAGTGTCCAGGTAATAATCAGAGGTACGAAGCAGGATGATAAGTATGTTTTTGCAGTTGTAAGTAATGATGCATTGAAAATTATTAAAGAGAAAAAGGTCCAGAATGCTTTACAATATATGCAGATGTATCCATATATTATGATAGAAGGAGAGTATATTAATATTCATGAGCAGGTTGTTCTTAATATACTGAACTTTAAAGGTCAGGAGCTGCTTCTTAACAGAGTGTTAAGGGCATCAATAGAGTCACCAGCTTATAATGCCTCTGCTTACTGGATTTATAATGTACTTTTGTGGAGCAATATAGTTAAAAGTGGCAAAGAGAATGGAGGTAAGATAGCTATGAACAGATTAGCAGTCATGAATAGTGGTTATTCACTTCGTACAGCATTATTAGCATCAAAGGGAGCTAAAGATGATGAATGTATCAGAGGTACGTTGTATCAGCTTATGAATGCACTTTCGACAAAGAATACAGGAAAGTATCTTGAAATAGTGATGAGATTATATAGTTCCTGCAAGATACCTGCGAATGAGGAGCAGGCAGGTAAGCTGGTAGTTCCTAGTGCGTTTGTAAATATGTTTAATAATCCAGCATTATTTGAAGAGTACGGATATGCATTTTTACTCGGATTAAAAGGATGCAATTCAAATTCTAAAAAACAAGATAATAAGAATGATTAAGGAGGGCATATAGATGAAAAAGGATGGATTAACATTAACAATGGTATTCTTGGCAGAGAGTGCCAATTATGGTGAGGGCGTAGGAAATATAACAACTTTGAAAAAGATGACAAGGGGAGATTATCAACAGTACTCATATATATCAAGGCAGGCTATAAGGTATAATTTAGTTCAGCAGCTTAATTGGGATGATACACCTGTGGATGGAAAGAGTGGGGTTGTTCAGTTTGCACCGTCCGCTACAATAAAAGAGTATCCAGAGATAGATTTATTTGGTTATATGAAGACGACATCTAAAGATGATAATCTTAAGGGTGGAGCAACAACAAGAAGCGCTGTGGCAAGACTGAGTAATGCGATATCTCTTGAGCCTTATCAGGGTGAATTAGAGTTCCTCACCAATATGGGACTTGCAAAACGACAAAATCTTGGTAATGCTATTGCACAGAGTGAGATACACAGGGCGTATTACACATATACATTATCGATTGATCTAGACAGAGTAGGAGAGGATGTAGATATAAGTATATCACCAGAACAAAAGACAGAAAGAGTAAATGCACTATTAGATGCCGTACAGTATTTATATAGAGATATTAAAGGAAGAAGAGAAAATCTTTCACCACTATTTGTTATTGGCGGTAATTATGCTAGGAAAAATCCTTTCTTTGAGAATTGTGTTCGTATTAAGAATAATAGTATAAGGACAGGTGCATTTGTAGATTTAATGCAGGGGGATGACAGTATAAATGATAATACGGTTGTTGGAGTTGTATCGGATATATTTGACAATGATACAGAGCTTAAGGAAAAGTTACACGCAGTGACAGTAGCAAAAGCATTTAGCCAGTTGAAAGAGAAAGTGAGCGAATATTATGATGAAAGCAATTAGACTACACTGTTTTCAAAATCTTGCTAATTATAAAAAGCCAAGCAGCTTTATCATAAAAGAAACGTATCCACTTCCACCATATTCAACAATCATAGGAATGATACATGCAGCATGTGGGTTTAAGAGATATCATAGGATGAAATTGAGTATACAGGGAACCAATCAGGGAATGATTTCTGAACTGTATACAAGATATTCTTTTTCATCTGGGGCAAAATATGAAGAAGGACGACATAATATATGCATTGAAGATGGTGAAAAATATGGAGTATTCAAAGGAGTGGCTAATGTAGAATTAGTCTGTGAAAATGAGATAATTATTCATATTTTACCAGAAGAAGATGAGGATATGCAGATTATATATGAGGCACTTAAAAATCCACCTATGTATCTGTCGCTTGGAAGATATGAGGATTTAATAGATATAAAAAGTGTTGATATAGTAAATATAAGAGAAGAGGACGAAGCAGATACAAAGCATAATATATATATTCCAGTATCATATATTATGGAAAGAGGTTATGAAAACAGTAATTCTACTGTTTATACCCTTAATAAGGAGTATGAGATAACTAAACAGGGGCTGCGTAGATGGAAGTCAGAGAAAGAAGGCGGACGGGTTAAAGTTTTTTATTATCCTAGTGGAATAGAGATAGAAAATATTTTAGTAGATGATTCACAATCAGAAGATGTAGTAGTATTTGCGTAATTAAAATTAATAGATACATATTGGAATTAGATTTATTTATCAATAATTACATAAGAGTTTGACAGAGTAGAAGGAGAACATATGGAGTATTATGCAAAGTCAGCAACAAAAAGTTTATCTGATGATGAGAAAAGTGAAATTGTTAAAAAGATTAAATCTGCAATAGAAATAGTAGAAGATAATCTCACACAAAGTGAAAAAACAGCTATTGATAATTCCATTGATGAGTTTATAAATATAACGGAAAAAGGACAGGTTACGTTAAAACAGCATCTTGAAGATATAGTAATATGTGCAGAGAATTTTTTTAAAATATATGGTGGATATTTTACGGATAAAGAGAAAAAGCTTGTTGTTGAAGCATGTCGAATACATGATATTGGTAAAGCTAACATAGTATTTCAGACTAAAATAGGTAATAGAGATTTACATTTAGATGAAACCTTCGATTATGAAATTCCTCATGGATATTTAAGTGCAGTAAGTATATCTCAGGATGAATTAAGCAATATGGTTCCAGATTGTACAGTAGAAGATTTTAAGATATTTATAACTGCTGTTTACCATCATCATGACAGGGAAGATAAGTGGGAAAGTGCTCAAATAAAGGAATTCTGTAAGAAATACTATATTGATAATCTGGCTGATTTTTATAAAAGAGAAGAAAAAAAGATAAGAGCAGCCAATGTTAATAAAATTTTATTTAGAAATAATGAAACATCAGTTAATAAGAGGCTTGATAATAATGTATGGGAAAAATATGCGCTAGTCAAAGGTCTGTTAAACAAGTTCGATTATACTGTTAGTTCAGGCTATGATAAAGCAGAACAGGTTTCGGATATTGATAACAAAATATTAGTTAACAATATTTATTCTTACTTTAAGTCACATAATATGCAATTTAATTCTATGCAGCTATATATGAAAGAGAATATTAATAAGAATCTAGTAGTAGTAGCACCAACAGGAATGGGAAAAACAGAAGCAGCTTTATTGTGGGCTGATGGTGAAAAATGTTTTTATACATTGCCATATATGGTTTCATCTAATGCTATATATGACAGAATAAAGAAAACATATAATTATGGTGATGTTACATTATTACATTCAGGAAGTATGCAGCATTTTATAGATGAAAGCAGAAAGGGAGAGGAAAGTGCTTATAATATGTATCAAAAGGCAAAGCTGCTTTCTTTTCCATTGACTGTGTGTACTGTTGATCAGATATTTAAGTTTGTATACAAAGCATTGGGAACAGAAATATTTGCAGCAACACTTAAATATTCTAAAGTTATAATAGATGAAATACAATCATATGATTCGGAAATTATAGCAGCAATTATATATGGTCTGAAAATTGTATCAGATATGGGAGGACATTTTGCAATTATAACGGCAACATTTCCACCAGTGTTAAGAAGTTTAATGGAGGAATATGGTCTTATAGAAGCAGTAGATTATGAATATAAAGATTTTTCAACAGTGGCAGAAAATGTAAGACATTGGCTTGATGCAGAGTATGGAGATATTAATGTAGATAAAGTTATTGAAGATGCCAGAGATAAAAAAGTGTTAGTAATATGTAATACTATCAGCAGTGCTCAGGTGTTGTACCAAAAAATATGTGATATATACGATTTCTGGATGAATGAAGAGAAAACAGAAATACATCTTTTACATTCAAATTTTATAAAACAACATAGAAGAATATTAGAAGAAAATATAATGTCATTTTCAAGGGATAATTCGTCTACTGGTATATGGATAACAACGCAGATTGTAGAAGCAAGTCTAGATATTGACTTTGATGTATTGTATACAGAAATGAGCACGGTTGATAGTTTATTACAACGTCTAGGAAGGTGTAACAGACATATGCGTTATGTACCTATAGAGGCTAATGTTCATATATATATTGCAGAAGAAATTAATAGCAAAGGAAATTCGGTAGAAATACTTAATGGTGATGATGTAAAAAGTAATAAGAAAAAAAGCATTAGTTATATATATGATAAAGATATATATAATCGCTCAGTAAATATACTGAAAGATTATACAGGAAGACCTTTAGCAGAAAGAGAAAAGAATGAATACATAAACCGGGTGTATTGTACAGAGGAATTAGTAGATACTGCTTATTACCAAAATATAAAGAAGGCTCTAGATAATTTCCAAATAATTAAGGAGGCAGAGTATAGTAAACAAGAAGCTGATAGACAATTCCGCAATATAAATAGTGTTACGATAATACCTGATAACATATATAACCAAAATATTGATTTTATAGACAATTGCTTAAAGATAATTAATGATAAATATATTAAAAAGGACATTAGAAGTATATTTACATCTAAAATATCGGATATGACTTTGTCGTTGCCAACATATAATAAGTACAAATTGCCAGAATTAGTTGACGAATGTGTTATTTGGGAAAGTGGCAATGGGGATGGGAAAAACAAAGCAAGGCAAGCAGAATTGAATATACATAGAGCAAGTATGGATTATGAATTTGATATAGATAAATGTACGGGAAGTGGATTAATAAAAAAACAGACGCAGGCTTCTATATTTATGTAATAGTTGTTAATAATATCAAGAGTATGTAGTATTTATGAGGTTTACAGTTATGGAAGATAAAATAACAGGTGTAATGATATATTATTATTTTATATGTAAAAGAAAACTGTGGTATTTTTGTCATCAGATTACAATGGAAGATGGCAATGAAAATGTACAACTTGGTAAATTGCTGGATGAGAATAGTTATGCAAGGGATGACAAGCATATTAATATTGATGATGCTATTAATATTGATTTCATACGTGAGAAGAAAGAATTACATGAGGTGAAAAAGAGTAAGGCGATAGAGGAAGCTGGAATATGGCAGTTAAAGTACTATCTATATTATTTGAAAAAGAGAGGCGTAGAAGGGCTTACTGGAAAGATTGACTATCCTTTGGCTAAAAGAAATATAGAGATAGAGCTAACAGATGAGGATTGCAGGGAACTTGATAAAATTATTGATGATATTAATAAAATAAAGGAGTATAAACTGCCACCAGAATTGAATGAAACCAAGATATGTAAAAAATGCGCTTATTTTGATATGTGTTTTATATAGTATTATGTAGTAAGTGGAGGAATAAAATGCAGCAGAGCTTTTATGTATACAATAATGGAGATTTAAAAAGAAAAGATAATACATTAAGATTTACATCATATGATGGTGAAAAAAGAGATATACCTATAGAGCGTATATCAGATATATATGTTATGTCAGAAATGTCTTTTAATACGACATTTTTAAGTTACATATCCCAGTATGGAATACCGATACATTTTTTTAATTATTATAATTTCTATACAGGAAGTTTTTATCCTAAAGAAAGTAATCTTGCAGGTCAGTTATTAGTAAATCAGGTGCAGCATTATACAGAATATGATAAAAGACTTTTAATAGCTAAAAAGTTTATTCAGGCGGCAGCAGATAATATATATAGAAACTTACGATATTATAATGGACGAGATAAAAATGTATCAGATTATATGAAGGATATAGATTCTTTGCGTACAGGATTGGTAGGTGTAAAATCTATACAAGAACTTATGGGGATTGAGGGAAATATACGAAAAAAATATTATGCTGCATGGAGTGTAATTATTAATCAGGAAATAGAATTTGATAAAAGAGTAATGCATCCTCCAGATAATATGATTAATTCATTAATTTCATTTGTTAATTCACTAGTATATACAAGAACATTAAGCGAAATATATCATACGCAGTTGAATCCAACAATAAGTTATTTACATGAACCTGGTATTAGAAGATATTCGTTATGCCTTGATATATCAGAAGTATTCAAACCATTGATTGGTGATAGATTGATATTTTCATTACTTAATAGAAAACAAATAACAGAAAAAAGTTTCACAAAAGAATTGAATTATTTACATTTAAAAAAGGATGCTTCTAAACTTATTGTTTCGGAATTTGAAAAAAAGATGAAACAGACAATAATGCATAAAGAGCTTGGACGACAGGTATCATATCAGTATTTGATAAGGTTAGAGGCATATAAACTTATCAAACATCTAATAGGTGAAAAGGAATATGAAGGTTTTAGGATATGGTGGTAATATTATATATGGATATCGGGTTCCAAGGTTCTTCACCAACTTATGAGCAAGCTCATGTGGGCTTAGACCTCTTGACTCTGGTATCATGTATGAAATTAACGACATTTAACATATATAAATAAAATATGAGGTTAGTGTATGTATATTGTTTTAGTATATGATGTAAGCAAGGATGAAAATGGAAGAAAAAGATGGTGTCATATATTTAAAATATGTAAAAAATATATGACACATATACAGAATTCGGTTTTTGAAGGAGAATTATCAAAAGTACAATTAATTAAAATGCAAAAAGAATTAGCTCCATATATTAATAACGAACTGGATTCTGTTATTTTATTTAAAAGTAGACAGCAGAAGTGGGTTGATAAAGAGTTGTGGGGTAGACAGGATAATGTAACAGATTTTATAATATAAAGTTATATATGTATTGCACAATCTTGTCTGTCGAATGATAATGATGTAAAATAACCATAAGGTCGACAATGTAGGTTTTATCAGATATTTGTAATTGTTGGATAAAATCTTTAGGATAATAATATATATAAATAATAGGAGTCGACAAAAAGGTATAAATTAAGATATCAAAATAATGTCATTTAAGACCACGTGTTTTAATAGATACATAGTGGAATGTAAATGTTAATACCAATAACACATACATCAGGGTCTGCACGTTTTAATAGATACATAGTGGAATGTAAATAGATTACAAAGGATTTGCCTATTCTTGACGGACAGGTTTTAATAGATACATAGTGGAATGTAAATTTACAAAAATTGTGGCTAAGAATGGCAAGGGCAAGTCGTTTTAATAGATACATAGTGGAATGTAAATCCGGATTTCAGGAGATAGATGAAGATTTAGGTGGTGTTTTAATAGATACATAGTGGAATGTAAATAATAATTTTAGGAACATTGAAATGTATCCTAATGGTTTTAATAGATACATAGTGGAATGTAAATCTTGATAGAAAAGGCTTTTATTGCGAAGAATGTAGGTTTTAATAGATACATAGTGGAATGTAAATAAGTCAGCTTGACGAGAAAGAGAAGTATTACATCAGTTTTAATAGATACATAGTGGAATGTAAATGTAGATATTATTCGTAATGGTAAGAAAGGTGATAAGTTTTAATAGATACATAGTGGAATGTAAATTTTGATTATGATGATGTTGTATGTGCATTTGAAGAGTTTTAATAGATACATAGTGGAATGTAAATTTCCTTCAAGTGTGTATGTGTTACCAGCTTCATCGTTTTAATAGATACATAGTGGAATGTAAATATGAAAATACCTATCACATTTTTCGATTTAGGATAGTTTTAATAGATACATAGTGGAATGTAAATAAAAGCAGGGGTATGTACAACTGTTAGCATTGGTCTGTTTTAATAGATACATAGTGGAATGTAAATAGAGAATAAAAATGACTATAGCATTAATCCAGCAAGTTTTAATAGATACATAGTGGAATGTAAATTTTAAGGGATAATATTAATAATATGGAGGTCTATGAGTTTTAATAGATACATAGTGGAATGTAAATAAAGGCGAATTGTGTAGAGATACGGCTGGATTCTTGTTTTAATAGATACATAGTGGAATGTAAATATGGCTTTGATGAAAATAAACATCAAAGAGAACAAAGGTTTTAATAGATACATAGTGGAATGTAAATGTAACAATAGTAGTTTTAATTTTACTTTCAGAAATTTGTTTTAATAGATACATAGTGGAATGTAAATGACATTTGGAATTTTAGACACTTCCTCATATTGCTCGTTTTAATAGATACATAGTGGAATGTAAATGATAAAGCATATATAAAAAATGTCTTGAAGGAAGACGTTTTAATAGATACATAGTGGAATGTAAATCTTTTCAAGTGTTGGTCTGCCCAGCTCTACAGACCAGTTTTAATAGATACATAGTGGAATGTAAATAATAGTGATGATTATATAAGCTATAATTCAGATAGGTTTTAATAGATACATAGTGGAATGTAAATGTCAGTGATTGTGATTGTGTAATGCGCACCGCAGGTTTTAATAGATACATAGTGGAATGCAAATAACTATTTTGATGAGCAGGACGGCATCGGTCATAGGTTTTAATAGATACATAGTGGAATGTAAATATTGGTCTTTCTCTCATGGCTATTACTATGGGAATCGTTTTAATAGATACATAGTGGAATATAAATTTTTCTGATAATGAATTAAAGATATATACCCATGAATTAATCTCTTTTGATTGTAAAAAGAGTATAAAATCCCTATGTCAAGTTTTTGGGTAGTTATCTAGCTGTCGAGGTTAATTAATAGTTCCTATGAATCATTGAGATTGCATCAAAATAAAAAAATAAAACGCATAAAGAATATATAAAGAAATCACAACTAATCTTGCAATAAACAGTATATACTGATAGAATACAAGATGTTGCACGTTTTGCAGCTTATACAATAAGATATAGTTCCAGATGATTATATAATTAAAAAGGGAAAAAGTATATGCGTATAAATAGATTAAAGAAAGTGATAAAAGTATTCTTAATAATACTTGCTATACTACTTATTATTGTGATTGCCATAGTTGGTTGTGCGCTTATTACATATCATAAACAGCCAGTATTGACGGAAGAGGACAAAGAAGAGCTGTCTGTTGATAATATATGGAAGACAAGAACAGAGCCGGAAATGGCGGAAGTTATAGAAGATAATGGAGATGCACTGCTTGAGCGTATTAAGCTGATAAGCAACGCTAGGGATGAGATTATATTATCAACCTTTGATTTCAGGGCAGATGATAGTGGAAAGCTTATTCTTGGTGCGCTTCTAGATGCTTCAGAACGTGGAGTATCGGTAAATGTAATAGTTGATGGAGTATCTGGATTTCTCCGTATGAATGGTAATCCTTATTTTGAAGCGTTGGCAGCTGGAGAAGGAACAAGCATTAAGATATATAATAAGGTCAATCCGTTTGCACCATGGAAATCTATGGGAAGACTTCATGATAAGTATCTTATAGCTGATAGAAGCAGTTATATAATAGGTGGAAGAAACACATTTTCATATTTTTTAGGAAGCAGCTCGCCATATAAGAATTATGACAGAGATGCGTTGGTGTATTGCGAGAATCCAGATGAGAATAGTTCTGTTAACGATATTCTCTCGTATTTTGGGAAAGTATGGAATTATAAAGAAAGTAAGGCTTTTATCAATGGGGTAAATGCGCTTACGGATACAGACACATATTTTACAATATCAGAGAAAAATGAATATAATTATTGTGTAGAGAATACATATTCACATAATAATTCGGTGGACAGTTCCAGAATCACAGATAAGAAAAACAAGCTGGCAGCTAAGAAGAAAGTGGCAGCAGCCAGGGAAGAACTTCATTCATTATATGCAGACTATTGTGAAGACAATACAGATAATGGTATTTATAAAGGTCTTGGGAAAAGTGTTTATAAGGATATGTTTAAAGATGCTTATGAAGTGAATAATGTAGCACTTTTGAGTAATCCCATAGAATATTCATCAAAGAAACCATATGTATGGTATCAGCTTGTTGAACTTATGAAGAAGGCTGAAAGCAGAGTTAAGCTGCATACACCTTATATTATATGCAACGATTATATGTATGAAGGGCTAAAGTCGGTTTGTGACACAGTGGGTGATGTATCACTTATGACGAATTCAGTTGCTAACAATGGCAATCCATTTGGTTCTGCAGATTATTATGTTAATAAGAACAGGATACTTGGTACAGGGATTGATGTATGGGAATATGAAGGCGGTTATTCATACCATGGTAAGTCAGTACTGATTGATGATAACATATCAGTTATAGGCTCATTTAACATAGATATGAGAAGTGCTTATCTGGATACAGAGCTTATGCTTGTGATAGATAGCAAGGATATTAACAGAGAGTTGAATCAGTCAATGGAGGGCTATGAAAGGGTAGCAAGAAAGGCTGATAAAGATGGAAGCTATGATAATCCATATAACGTAAAGCCGGTAGAGTTATCATCATATAGAGAACGTCAGATGAAGCTCATAAAGAATTTTGCTTTGTGGGCAAGATATCTATTTTAGCATATATTAAAGCATTTACACCTTTAAAACAATTTAGCAGAAATCCAGTTAGCTTTAGCTGAGTGGATGAATGCGTCAGTCATAGACAGATTGTTCTAAAACAATCGTCCGTTACCGATAAATCAAATAAAGGAGATTTGTCATGGGCGAATGGAAATCAAAAAATCATAGTAAATACTTATTACAGAACTATGAAAAGCTATACCACTTATCATATCTGGAAGAAATATAATACTTATCTTTCTAAATGCTTTTGGAAAGAACATACCTTTTGGATGGATTGATATTTTGTATGTTCAGTTGGAAATGTCAGTGAAAAAATTCTAAAGGAATATATCGAAAACCAAGGGTAAATGTAAAATTATGGTCGACTATTATGTGGCAATACCTTATAATATAAGTATATTAAGAAAGGCGGTATGCTTATGGATAAATTATATTGGCATACCTACAGCAGCATTACAGGATTGGGAGCACGAAAGACGTACTCCCCCACCATATATCATTGGTATGATGGAACGGATTTTAGAACTGGAAAAAGAACTTTCAGAGAAAGGATAAGCTATGGTTCAGAAAGCATATAAATTCCGATTATATCCAAACAAAGAACAAAGAGAATATTTTGCCAGGACTTTCGGTTGTGTGCGTTTTGTATATAATCGCATGCTTGCTGAAAAGATAGCCTGTTACGAGGAAACAGGTAAATCTTTGTCTGTTACTCCTGCAAAGTATAAATCGGAATTTCCATGGCTGAAAGAAGTGGATTCATTAGCACTTGCCAATGCACAGATGAATTTACAGAGTGCATATCGCAATTTTTTTCGTGATAAATCAGTGGGTTTTCCTAAATACAAGAGCAAAAAGAACAACCACAAAGCCTATACAACAAACAATCAGAAAGGTTCAGTTGCGATTGTTGGGAAATGCATAAAGTTACCTAAGATTGGATATGTAAGGATAAAACAGCATCGTAGTTTTGTTGGAACAATCAAAAGCGTTACGATTTCTCAAGTACCCAGTGGAAAGTATTATGTGTCAATACTTGTAGAAACAGAGCATATCGAACTTCCACATACTGATAATAAGGTTGGACTGGATTTAGGAATTAAAGATTTATGTACCGCATCAAATGGAGATAAGTTTGAAAATCCTAAGACATTAAAGAAATACGAAAAACAGTTGGTAAAATTACAACGTCAGCTTGCACATAAGGAAAAAGGCAGTGCCAATTTCCATAAAATGAAACGAAAGATAGCAGGATGCCATGAAAGAATTACAAATATCAGAAAAGATAAACTGCATAGAATCTCACATAAACTAATCAACGATAACCAAGTGATAGTAAGTGAAAATCTGGCAATATCCAATATGATAAAAAATCACAACCTTGCAAAATCAATAGCAGACTGTTCATGGTATGAACTAACACGACAATTGGAATACAAGGCTGAATGGAACAATCGTCAGTATATAAAGGTCGATACATTCTATGCGAGCAGTCAGTTGTGTGGGTGCTGTGGATATAAGAATACAGATGTAAAAAATCTTGCAATAAGAATATGGTCGTGTCCTGTATGTGGGACAAAACATGATAGAGACCTCAATGCAAGTCAGAATATATTAGCAGAGGGACTCAGACTACTCTCTGCATAACAAAATACAACTAGGGATGGTTCAGCCCGAAGTTACGCTTGTGGAGTTAGTAGGTTACGAGGACGTTGAAGCAAGAAGCCAGTAAGCTTTAGCTTAGTGGTAGTTCACTAGTAGTATATGGAGGAGTTAGATATATGGCTTCAGGCAGAAGTAAAAGTACAGGCAAGAAGACCAGCAGTACCAAAAGAAAGACGACGTCTAACAGCAAATCAGGTAAAACTTCATATTCAGGAAATAGCAATACAACTAAGAAAAGCTCTAATTACAAAGGAAATGGCACGAAAAGCCCTAATGCAAGGGGTTCTGGTTCCCAAAGCTCATCTTCAAGGAATACAGGAAGCAATTCATCGCAGATGAATAACCAGCTAAGGGATGAGATAGTTTTTTTAATAGCTTTAGCGTGTGCAATTATCCTCCTGCTCAGTAATTTTAATATGGCAGGAATTGTTGGGCGTTCAATTAAATGGTTTATGTTTGGATTATTTGGAATTGCTGCTTATATAGTTCCGGTGATTATAGCTGTAAGTATTATGTTTATGCTTGCCAATAAAGATATTATCGGAGTTATGAAGATTAAAGCAGCTATGGCATATGTATTGTCGGTTATTGCGGCAGCTTTGTGGCAGAGAGTTACTAATGTGCCGGATATAAAAGAGCCGGTTGGTACATATTTTACATATTGTTCAGAGTATAAGACTGGAGGCGGCCTGTTTGGAGGAATATTATGTAAGATGTTAAATCCACTGGGTATGGCAGGTTCTTTAGTTATACTTATAATTCTTGCTATTATCTGTATAATCGTTATTACAGAGAAATCATTTATCAAAGGTATCCGTAATGGCGGAGAGAGGATAGTAAGTGAGGCAAGAAAAGATTATTCAGAATATAAGGAACATTCCAATCGTGTAAGAATGTTACAGGAAGAAGCAAGAGAAGAAGCCCCTGCTAAATCACGTATGAATAATGTTGTCAGGGGTGTTACTAATGACCTTACAATATATGACGATAACAGGAATGAAGGTTCAGATATAGATATAACAGAGATAGAGGCTGTGGATAATGAAGATGATATGTATAGTGATGATATATACGATCCGCTGATTACACCTATGCCTCGTATAAGCAGAGAACCAGTATGGGAGCTGCATGTGGATAGTGCGTCAGAGGAAAATATAAGCACACATCAGGACAATGCTGAGGACAATATCATCAAGAATGCTGCTGACGGCTCAGATGATATGTATAAATCAGAAGATAATGGTTTAGGTGAAATTATACAAAGCACAGCGAATACAGATATAGAAGATAAAGCAAATTCAGGTACAGAAAATATAGTCAATTCATATGCAGAAAATACAGCTGATTCATCGGCTGAAAGTTCTAAGCAGTATAAGTTCCCGCCAGTCAGCCTGCTTAACCGCAATACTAATTCGAAAGCTTCTAATCTTGAGCGTGAGAACAGGGATACAGCAATCACATTAAAGCAGACATTGCAGAACTTTGGTGTTAAGGTCGATATTACAGATATAAGCTGCGGACCATCAGTAACAAGATACGAATTAAAGCCTGAGCTTGGTGTTAAGGTAAGCAGGATAGTATCTTTAGCAGATGATATTAAGTTAAGCCTTGCGGCAGCAGATATAAGAATAGAAGCACCTATTCCAGGCAAATCAGCCATAGGAATAGAAGTTCCTAATAAAGAGGCAGGCAGTGTATTCTTAAGAGAGCTAATAGAAACTGATACATTTAAGAATACTTCGTCAAAGATTGCATTTGCAGCAGGTAAGGATATAGCAGGAAAGACCATTGTTGCAGATATAGCAAGAATGCCTCACCTTCTTATTGCAGGAGCTACTGGTTCAGGTAAATCAGTATGTATTAACACAATTATAATGAGTATTTTATATAAGGCACGCCCTGATGAAGTAAAGCTTATTATGGTTGACCCTAAGGTTGTTGAGTTAAGCATATATAATGGAATACCACATTTGCTGCTTCCGGTTGTGACAGAGCCTAAGAAGGCGGCAGGTGCTCTTAACTGGGCAGTCAATGAGATGAATACAAGATATAAGAAGTTTGCAGGTGTTGGTGCACGTAATCTTAAGGGCTATAATGACATAGCTGCAAAGATGGAATTCAAAGAAGGTGAAATTCCTGTTGAAAAGCTGCCAGAGATAGTTATAATTATTGATGAGCTTGCAGATCTTATGATGGTAGCACCAGGAGAGGTCGAAGATGCAATATGCAGGCTTGCACAGCTTGCAAGAGCGGCAGGTATCCATATGGTTATAGCAACACAGCGTCCATCGGTTAATGTAATAACTGGACTTATTAAGGCAAATGTACCGTCAAGAATAGCATTTTCCGTGTCATCGGGTGTTGACTCAAGAACTATACTTGATATGAATGGTGCAGAAAAGCTGTTAGGTAAAGGCGATATGTTATACTTCCCATCTAATATACCTAAGCCAATCAGAGTTCAGGGAGCATTTGTGTCAGATGAAGAAGTGTCAAAGGTTGTTCAGTTCCTTAAAGATAATATGTCAGGCGAGGTTAATTACGATGAGAGCATAACGGAGACTGCCATAGCTTCAAAAGCCGGTGGACAGGCAGCAGAACAGCAGGATGACAGAGATTCATTATTTGCAGATGCAGGACGTTTTGTTATTGAGAAAGAGAGAGGTTCAATTGGAATGTTACAAAGACAGTTTAAGATTGGCTTCAACAGGGCAGGACGAATAATGGACCAGTTAGCAGATGCCGGTGTTGTAGGACCAGAGATTGGCACTAAGCCAAGGAAGGTGCTTATGACAGCAGAGGAATTTGAAGAATTTATTAAAAATATATAATGAATATATGTACAAAATAGATTATATATGATATATGTAGTAGCATAAGTATCATAGTCAGGGCATTAGTCCTGTCATTATAATTACGCTGCGGGAAAGGATGAAATTATGGAAATTAAGAGCGATATTCAGATAGCACAGGAAGCACATTTAGAGAATATTAAAGATGTTGCGGCAAAGGTTGGAGTAACAGAAGACGAACTTGAAATGTATGGAAAGTATAAGGCTAAGTTATCAGATGAGCTTATCCACAGAGTAGAGAATAACGAAGATGGAAAGCTTGTTCTTATTACAGCTATCAATCCAACTCCGGCAGGTGAGGGAAAGACTACAATAAGTCTTGGACTCACAGAAGCACTTAACCAGAAAGGAATAAGTGCAATTGCTGCATTAAGAGAACCATCATTAGGACCTTGCTTTGGCATAAAGGGAGGAGCTGCCGGCGGCGGATACGCACAGGCTGTTCCTATGGAAGATCTTAATTTGCATTTTACTGGTGATTTCCACGCGATAACATCAGCTAACAACCTTCTTGCAGCAATGCTTGATAATCATATACATCAGGGTAATGCTCTTGGAATAGATACTAAGAGGATTGTATGGAAGAGATGTATGGATATGAATGATAGAACTCTTAGGAATATCGTAATCGGACTTGGTGACAAGCCTAATGGTGTTACAAGAGAAGATCATTTTATAATTACAGTAGCCTCAGAGATTATGGCTATACTCTGTCTTGCTGAGGATATGAAAGATTTAAAGGAAAGAATTGACAAGATAATTGTTGCATATAATTATGCAGGAGATCCTGTTACAGCCAAGGATTTAAAGGCAACAGGAGCTATGGCAGCTTTATTAAAAGATGCAATAAAGCCTAATATGATTCAGACACTAGAGAATACACCTGTGCTTGTACACGGTGGACCATTTGCCAATATTGCACACGGATGTAATTCTGTAAGAGCAACAAAGCTTGCTTTAAAGCTGGCAGATATTGCTGTTACTGAGGCTGGTTTCGGTGCAGATCTTGGAGCTGAGAAGTTCTTTGATATTAAGTGCAGAAAGGCTGGACTTAAGCCTGATGCAGTTGTTATTGTAGCTACTGTTAAGGCATTAAAATACAATGGTGGAGTTCCTAAGCAGGAATTATCAAAGCCAGATATGGAAGCTTTAAAGAATGGTATAGTAAACCTTGATAAACATATTGAGAATATTCACAAGTATGGTGTACCTGTAGTTGTTACACTCAACTCATTTGTGACAGATACAGAGGAAGAATATGAATTCATAAAGAAGCACTGTGAAGAATTAGGCTGTGAATTTGCATTATCTAATGTATGGGCAGACGGCGGAGCAGGCGGAATAGAACTTGCAGATAAGGTGCTTGCTTCATTTGATAAGAAGAGCAATTTTAAGCCTTTATATGAAGATGAACTTCCATTAGAGGATAAGATTATGACAATAGCTAAAGAAATATATGGAGCAGATGGTGTTACATATGATTCTAAGGCTAAGAAGGAACTTGACCATATTACACAGATGGGCTTTGGAAATCTTCCTGTATGTATGGCTAAGACACAGTATTCTTTGTCTGATGATGCATCTAAGTTAGGAAGACCAGAAGGTTTTACAATTAATATTAGAGAAGTGTATGTTGATGCTGGTGCAGGCTTTGTTGTAGCACTTACAGGAAAAGTTCTTACTATGCCAGGACTTCCTAAAGTGCCAGCGGCAGAAGGCATTGATTATGATGAAGAGAATGAGAAGATAACAGGATTATTCTAGGTGTCTTGAAAAGAAAGGAGCAGTTATGCAGTTAAAAGATATTTTGGATATATGCAGAGCTAATGAAGTAGAACATTTTGAATATACAGTTGTTAATGGTGATATTAATACAACTGTTACAGGTATTGCTTCTGACTCAAGAAAAGTAACAGACGGAGGTATCTTTGTCTGCATAGTTGGTTCGGTAAGCGATGGACATAAATATATAGAGCAGGTTAAGGATAAGGCGGCTGTAATAGTTGTACAGAAGGGATCACAGTATAATACAGAGAAGATACCGGCAGCAGTTATAGAATGTGATAATACAAGACTTGCCCTTGCACTTATGTCAGCAGCATTTTACGGCAATCCTGATAAGAAGTTGTTTACAATTGGAATTACAGGAACTAAGGGTAAGACAACTACAACTTATATGATAAAGAATGTTCTTTGTGCGTGTGGAATAAAGACAGGTCTTATCGGAACTATCGAGACAGTTATAGGAGATGAGGCTGTTCCGTCCTGCAATACAACACCTGAGTCAATACAGATTCATAAAACCTTCAGGAAAATGGTTGATGAGGGATGTAAGGCAGTAGTTATGGAGGTATCCTCACAGGGCTTAAAGCTTGACAGAACTGCAGGTATTGTATTTGACATCGGAGTATTTACTAATCTTGAGCCTGATCATATCGGTCCTAATGAGCACGCTTCATTTGAGGAGTACCTTGAATGTAAGGCTAAGCTTTTTAAGCAGTGCAAGACAGGAATAGTCAATGCAGATGATAAGCATACAGCTGATATATTAAGAGACTCTGTATGCAGTGTTGAGAAGTATGGCATATCAGAAGATGCAGACATAAAGGCAAGTGATATCAAGTTGTTCCATGAGAGAGGAAAGATAGGTCTTACTTATAAGTGTAGTGGTCTTGTCAATATGGATGTGGAACTTTCACTTCCGGGAATGTTCTCAGTATATAATTCATTGTGTGCAATAGCTGTTACAAGACATTTTAATGTGGATAATGCTATTGTTGAAAATGTATTGAAAGATGTAAAGGTTAAAGGAAGAATAGAGCTTGTTCCAGTATCTGATAAGTTTACTCTTATGATTGATTATGCTCATAATGCGATGTCCTTAGAGAGTATTTTAAAGACACTTAAAGAGTACAATCCACATAGACTTGTATGCCTGTTTGGCTGTGGTGGCAACCGCTCTAAAGAGAGAAGATTTGAGATGGGTGAAGTGTCTGGAAGATTAGCAGACCTTACGATTATAACATCTGATAATCCAAGATTTGAAGAGCCTCTTGCTATTATGGAAGATATTAAGACTGGAATTAACAGGACTACAGGTAAGCATATTGATATTGCAGACAGAAAAGAAGCTATTAAATATGCTATTGAGAATGGTGAACCTGGAGATATTATCGTGCTTGCAGGTAAGGGACACGAAGATTATCAGGAGATAAAAGGCGTTAAATATCCTATGGACGAACGTGTTCTTATATCAGAAGTTCTTGAAGAATTAAAGGAGAAAAATGTACGCTGATATAATAATAGATATTTCACACGAACAGCTTGATAAGACATTCCAATATGCTGTGCCTGATGATATGGATGGTAGTGTTGATATCGGAACATCTGTAAGAGTGCCTTTTGGAAAAGGTAACAGAATTATAACAGGATATGTAATTGGTTTAACTGATAAGCCATCATATCCTGTTGATAAGATAAAGAGCATTGACAGTGTTGTTACAGGAAAAGTAAATGTCGCTAAAAGTATGATAAAGCTTGCAGCGTGGCTGAAACGGCATTATGGCTGTACTATGAATCAGGCATTAAAGACGGTTATTCCTGTTAAGGACGAGGTCGGACATAAGCAGAAAAAGTCTGTCTGCCTTTTGGTTGATACTAAAAAGGCACAAGAACTTATAAGCATATATGAGAAAAAAGCGAAAGCTAAGTACAGGCTTATGTGTGCACTTATTGATGAACCTGTTATTGATATGGAGATAGTAAAAGACAAGCTTAATATTTCGCCAGCAACAGTAAAGGCACTTGAAGCAGACGGAATTATAAATGTCAAGGTTGAAAGTTACTATAGAAATCCTGTGTCTGATAAGCACATTTTTAATAAAAAGGTTGTGCTTAACGAGGAACAGCAAAGAGCCGTTGATACAATAGTGGAGGATTATGATAATAGAGCGTTCAATACATATCTTATACGAGGAGTAACCGGAAGCGGAAAGACAGAAGTGTATCTTGATGTTATTGAACATACTATTAATTCCGGACGGCAGGTTATAATGCTTATACCTGAGATAGCACTTACATTTCAGACTGTTCAGAGATTTTATCACAGATTTGGGGATAAAGTGTCTATTATTAATTCAAGAATGTCAAAAGGTGAGAGATATGACCAGTTCGTAAGAGCACTTAAAGGTGAAATAAGTATTATGATAGGTCCAAGATCGGCATTGTTTACACAGTTTCCTAATCTTGGACTTATTGTTATAGATGAGGAACACGAGGGTGCGTATATATCAGAGCAAGTCCCAAGATATCACGCCAAAGACCTTGCAATACATATTGCAAAGGAGGCGGGAGCTTCTGTTATACTAGGCTCTGCAACACCATCAATTGACAGCTATTACAGGGCAGAAGCAGGCGAGTATAAGCTTATAGAGCTTAATAACAGGGCAGGAGAGGCAAGCCTGCCACAGGTATATATAGCTGATATGAGACAGGAGTTAAAGACAGGTAACAGGACAATATTTTCAAGAAAGCTGTATGAGCTTATCAGTGACAGGCTTAATAAACACGAACAGATAATGCTGTTTCTTAATAAAAGGGGAACTGCCGGATTTGTTTCGTGCAGGTCGTGCGGCTATGTTATGAAATGTCCGCATTGTGATGTATCTATGACACTTCACAGGAATGGAAAGCTTGTATGTCATTATTGTGGATACGAGACTCATAATGTATCATTATGCCCTGAATGTGGTTCTAAGTATATCCTTGGCTTTAAGGCAGGAACAGAGGCTGTAGAGGATGCAGTTAAGAAGATGTTTCCTGCGGCAAGGGTATTAAGAATGGATATGGATACAACCAAAGGCAAAGGCGGACACGAGAATATATTAAGTGCATTTGCGACAGAACAGGCAGATATACTTATAGGCACGCAGATGATAGTAAAGGGACACGATTTCCCAAAGGTTACTCTTGTCGGAGTCGTGGCGGCAGATATATCCTTGTATGCAAGTGATTATAAGGCTGTTGAGCGTACATTCCAGCTTATAACACAGGCGGCAGGAAGAGCTGGACGAGGAGAAAGAAAGGGTGAAGTTGTAATACAGACATATTCACCTGATAATTATGGCTTGTTATGTGCGGCGGAGCAGAATTATAAGAGTTTTTATGAGCAGGAAATGTCTTACAGGAAGCTGCTTTCATATCCACCTGTTAATAATATGGTAAAGATTAACATAAGCAGTATTAATGAGAAGCTGTTATCAGAGCGTGCAGGAAATATTAAAGCTTTGATACAGCAGTATATTCAGGATAACAATACTGTTAAAGATGACAAGATTATAGTACTTGGTCCATCAAATGCTTCTATATACAAGATTAAAGATATATACACGAAGCAGATATATTTAAGAAGTTCAAGCTTTAAAGCACTTGAACTAATTATGGATATGCTGGATAATAATATTAATGGCAGTTCAGATTACAAGAATATTAACATTGCATATGATGTTAATTAAACATACGCATATGTTATTTGATTATGGAGGAAGTTATGGCAATCAGAAATATAAGAACATTAGGTGATGAGATATTAAGAAAAGAAGCAAAAGAAATAACTGAGATGACACCTAGAATACAGGAACTTATTGATGATATGTTTGAAACAATGTATGAGGCTAATGGAGTTGGACTTGCAGCTCCACAGGTAGGAATAAGAAAGAGATTAGTAGTAATTGACTGTGGTGATGATCCAATAGTGCTTATTAACCCTGTAGTTCTTGAGACAAGTGGTTCACAGACAGGACAGGAGGGCTGTCTTAGTGTTCCGGGTAAGGTTGGTATCGTGACAAGACCATCTTATGCCAAGGTTAAGGCACTTAATGAAGATATGGAAGAGATTATCGTTGAGGGTGAAGAACTTCTTGCAAGATGTCTTTTACACGAGATTGATCATCTTGACGGAGTAATGTATGTTGATAAGGCAGAAGGTCCACTTATGGAAACTGAAACGGAGGAAGATTAATATTGAAGGTTGTATTTATGGGAACTCCTGACTTTGCAGTTGGGACGTTAAAGGAACTTATTGATAACCAGTATGATGTAGTGGCTGTTGTGACACAGCCGGACAAGCCAAAGGGAAGAAGCAAGGAGCTTGTATTTTCACCTGTTAAGGAAGAAGCTGTTAAGAATAATATACAGGTTCTTCAGCCAGAAAGAGCAAGAGATGAAGCATTTGTTGAAGAATTAAGAAAATATAATGCTGATGTGTTTGTTGTTGTTGCATTTGGACAGCTATTGCCTAAGAGTATTATTGATATGCCACGTCTTGGATGTATTAATGTACACGCTTCACTGCTTCCTAAGTACAGGGGTGCCTCTCCAATCCAGTGGGCAGTAATAGACGGATGTGAGTATTCCGGTGTTACGACTATGAAGATGGATGAGGGGCTTGATACAGGAGATATTCTTTTGGTAGATAAGGTTAAACTTGATAAGAAAGAGACAGGCGGAAGCCTTTTTGACAGATTAAGCATAGTTGGTGCTAAGCTTCTTATTAAGACACTTGAAGGACTTGAGACTGGAAGCATTATACCAGAAAAGCAGAACGAAGCTGAAAGCTCATATGTCAAAATGCTTAAAAAGTCAATGGGAGAGCTTGATTTTACTAAGAGTGCCAGACAGATTGAGTGCCTTATAAGAGGACTTAATCCCTGGCCAAGTGCATTTACACATCTTAATGGCAAAATGTTAAAAATATGGGATGCAGATGTTGTGAATGACAGTGATGATATTATAAATAACAATAATGTTTCAAAGGAATGTGAAGCTGGAACAGTATGTTATGTAGATAAGAAGACATTTATTATAAAATGCGGAAAAGATTATCTTAAGGTTAATGAACTTCAGCTTGAGGGTAAGAAGAGAATGTCAACAGATGCCTTTCTTCTTGGAAGCCACGTTGAAGAAGGGACTGCATTAGGGTAATTAGTTATATTATAATGGAGAATAATCTGTATGGAAGTTAATTTAAGAGCGGTTGTACTCGATATTTTGGAAGAAATAGAGAGTAACAATGAATTTTCACATATAATAATCAACAATGCACTTTTAAAGTACCAGTATCTTGATAAGAGTAAAAGATCATTTATCAATAAGCTGTCTTTAGGCATTATAGAGAGCCAGATAGAATTAGATTATATTATTAACAAGTATTCAAAGACACCAGTTAAGAAGATGAAGCCTGTTATAAGAAGAATTGTAAGAATGGGTGTATATCAGATAATATATATGGATAATGTGCCTGATAGTGCAGCTTGTAATGAGGCTGTCAAGCTTGCTGTAAAGAGGGGATTTGCGGGGCTTAAGGGTTTTGTTAATGGTGTGTTAAGAAATATATCACGCAATAAAGACAATATTGAATATCCAGATTATAATAAAAGTCCATATGAATATCTGTCTGTTAAGTATTCTATGCCAATGTGGATAATTGAGCTGTGGTCAGGGCAGATGTCAATAGATACTGTTAAATCCGTGCTTGAGGGTATGAAGTGTGAGAAGAAGACATATATAAGATGTAATACATCAAAGGCTTCCAGGGAACAGATTAAAGAACTTCTTCAGCGTGAGAATGTGACAGTAAAAGAAGTAGAGAATATACCATATGCGTATGAGATATCCGATTATGATTATATCGCAGGGCTTAAAAGCTTTCAGGATGGTATGTATCAGATTCAGGATATCAGCTCAATGCTTGCAGGTGAATACACAGCACCAAAAGCGGGAGATACAATAGTTGACGTATGCGGTGCACCGGGCGGAAAGTCAATTAATGCCGCACTTAAGATGTCAGAACAGGGGGATTGCGGCAGGGTAATCGCCAGAGATTTGTCAGATTACAAGGTTGCACTTATTGATGAGAATATTAAGAGGCTTAATATCACTAATATACAGACACAGGTATATGATGCACTTGATTGTGATGAAAGTCTGATTAATAAAGCTGATATTGTTATAGCTGACCTTCCTTGTTCAGGTCTTGGGATAATAGGAAGAAAGCCGGATATAAAATATAATGCTTCGCCTGAAAAATTGCAGTCACTTGTAGATCTTCAAAGAGATATTTTAAAGGTTGTATCACGCTATGTTAAGAGTGGTGGAGTGTTAATGTATAGCACTTGTACAATTAACAGGGCAGAAAATGAGGATAATGCCGACTGGATATGTAAAGAATTAGGCTTTACGAAAGACGGAGAGTATCATCAGCTGCTTCCTGCCAATAATTCAGGAATGGACGGTTTCTTTGTCGCTCGTCTTATTAAGAATTAAACAGGGGAATGTAAATATATTTAAGAAATAACAGATAAATGGAATGGAGTATGGCTATGCCGCATAAGACTGATATAAAATCATTGAATTACAATGAACTTGTACAATATGTCGAGAGTATTAATGAAAAGAAATTCAGAGCTGCCCAGTTATATTCGTGGATGCACGAGAAACTGGCAGAAAGTTATGATGAGATGACCAATATTTCCGATAAGCTTAAGGATACTTTAAAGGAAGATACCTTGTATACAAGTCTTAAGATTGTAAAAATGCAGGAGTCAAGGATAGACGGCACTAGAAAGTACCTTTTTGAGCTTTATGACGGCAATCTTATAGAAAGTGTATTTATGAAGTATCATCACGGCAATTCGGTATGTATTTCATCACAGGTCGGCTGCAAAATGGGCTGTCGTTTCTGCGCATCAACTCTTAATGGATGTGTAAGAAATCTTTCACCATCAGAAATGCTTGACCAGATATACAGAATAAGCAGGGATACTAATGAGAGAGTAAGCAATGTTGTTATAATGGGTTCTGGTGAGCCTATGGATAATTACGATAATGTTATTAAATTCATAGAACTGCTTAACAGTGAAAGAGGACTTAATATAAGCCAGAGAAATATAACAGTATCAACCTGTGGAATTGTGCCTAAGATAAAAGAACTGGCAGATCTTAAGTTACAGATAACACTTGCAATATCGCTTCACGCACCTAATGATGAGTTAAGAAAGACTATGATGCCTATTGCTAATAAATACAGCATAGCAGAGATTATGGATGCGTGCAGGTATTATCTTGATAAGACAGGACGAAGAATATCATTTGAATATAGTCTGGTTAAGGGCGTTAATGATACTAAAGAATGTGCCAATGAGCTTATAGAGCTTGTAAAAGGGCTTAACTGTCATATTAATCTGATACCGGTTAATCCGATTAAGGAAAGAGATTATGAGCAGTCAGAGAAGAATTCTATAAAGAATTTTAGGGATATGCTTGAAAGAAAAGGAATTAATGCGACTGTCAGACGTGAGATGGGGCGCGATATAGACGGTGCCTGTGGACAGTTGAGACAGAATCATATAGATGAGAATTCTGCCATATAGAGCCAGCTGCATAAAAAGTGGCTGAAATATGTCGCATTTTTATAGCTGGTATGATAATATATATTGATATGGGATACTATTCATTAATAGTAAAACTGATACATTAAAGAATGGATGGAGAATGAAATGAACGCATTTGCAACAACAGATGTAGGAATTGAAAGAAATGTCAATCAGGACTATGTCTATGCAAAGCTTGATGATATAGGGTGTCTGCCTAATCTGTTTATTGTGGCAGACGGTATGGGAGGACATAAAGCTGGTGACACAGCGTCAAGATATACAGTTGAAACGCTTGTTGAATTATTAAAAGAGTCAGAAGGCAAAGATCCTTTAGCAACAATAGATAATAACATTAAGCTTGTCAACACACTGCTTCTTAGAAAGGCAGGCGAGTCGGAAGAATATAATGGAATGGGAACTACATTAGTGGTAGCCAGCATATTTGACAATACTTTAAGAGTAGCCAATGTGGGTGACAGCAGATTGTATGTAATCGGAGAAGATATAATCCAGATTACAAGAGACCATTCGTGGGTGGAAGAAATGGTACAGCGGGGCGAAATTGACAGAAAAGCTGCAAGAACCCATGAGAAAAAGAATGTTATCACAAGGGCAATAGGTGGCTATGACACCGTCGAAGCCGAGATGTTTTCAGTTGATCTTAAAAAGGAAGATATGATACTTATGTGTTCTGATGGATTGACTAATATGTTAGAAGACCAGGAGATATTTCATATAATAAAGAGCAGCCACGATATCAGGGAAGCCGCAGAAAGGCTTGTAAGCAGGGCCAATGATAATGGTGGCAGAGATAACATATCAGTGATTTTAATTGAACCATAGGCAGAGAGGTAATTTAATGATGTTAAGAGAAGGAATGTTTTTAGCTGACAGATATGAGATAATTGAACAGATTGGTACAGGCGGAATGGCAGATGTATACAAAGCCAAATGCCACAAGCTTAACAGATATGTTGCAATTAAAGTTATGAAGTCAGAATTTAGCCAGGATAAGACATTTGTAAGCAAATTCTGGGCTGAGGCCCAGTCAGCTGCCGGACTTACTAATCCTAATGTTGTAAATGTGTATGATGTCGGTGTTGAGAATGGCATATATTACATAGTTATGGAACTTGTTGAGGGAGTTACCCTTAAGAAGTATATTGAAAAGAGAGGCAAACTTCCATATAAAGAGGCTGTAAGCATTGCTATACAGGTAGCTAATGGTATGGATGCAGCTCATAAACATAATATTGTCCATAGGGATATTAAGCCACAGAATATAATTATATCTAAAGAGGGCAAGGTTAAGGTTACTGATTTCGGTATTGCCAAGGTAGCTTCAACAGCAACAATTAATACATCAGCTTCTATGGGGTCTGTACATTATATATCACCAGAACAGGCAAGAGGCGGCTATTCGGATGAGAGAAGTGATATATATTCACTTGGTATTACATTATTTGAAATGCTCACTGGAACAGTTCCATTTGACGGAGATACAGCAGTATCAGTAGCTGTACAGCATATTCAGGATACAATACCAGCACCATCTCAGCTTGTTGAGGGAATACCAGTAAGTGTTGATAAGATAGTTCTTAAATGTACACAGAAGAAGACAGACAGGCGTTATCAGTCTGCCTATGACCTTATAGTAGATTTAAAGAAGTCACTTGTTATGCCGGAGGACGATTTTGTAAAGCTTGCTCCTATGTATGACACATCAGTTAATGATAACTATGCACAGACTGATTCAGATGATGAGGATATAGATGAGCAGGAAGAAGATGACGGCTTATTAGGTGAGGATACATTTGCAGATATTGATGATAATATAGATGAGGAAGAAGATGATAACGATATTGATGATGAGAGTAATGATAAGTTAGAGCTTATTATGAAATGTATCGGTATAGGAATTGCAGTTATAATTCTTATTATCACAATATTTGTTGTTGTAAAGCTTATAGGAAGCGGCAAGAGTTCATCTAACAATAACAGTCAGGCTTCTAATCAGGTTACAACTGCTGTGTCTGGCAATTCAAAGGCATCAGATATGGTTACAGTACCATATGTAGTTGGAATGACTAAGGACGATGCAATAAGTGCACTTAATAAAGTTGGTCTTGGCTATAAAGCCGTGACACAGAGTTCAGATACAGTTGCAGAGAACAGTGTAATAAACCAGGGCAATGTAGGTGGTTCTAAGGTTGAGAAGAACTCACAGATTGTTCTTACAATAAGCAGTGGCAGGGAAACTAAGAATGTCACAGTTCCTAATGTAAAGGGTAAGACAGAAGAAGAAGCAAAAGAGCTTATTGAAAATGTTAATCTTGTCGTTTCTGTTGATTATGTATACAGCAGTACAGTAGAAGCCGGAAAGGTTGTTAAATACAGCCCATCTGGAACAGTAACAGAAGGTACAACAGTTACAATAGAAGTAAGCCGTGGAAAGCAGGTAACTAAAGCCACAGTTCCTAATGTAATAGGAATGACAGAAAGCCTTGCCAATCAGTCTATCGAGGCAGCCGGGCTTAAGGTATCAGTAAAATATGAGACTTCATCTAAGGCATCATATGGTACTGTTACTTCACAGACACCTTACTCTGGTGGTGACACTGTAGAGTCTGGAACAACTATAACTATATATGTAAGCCACTATACAAGCTCAACAACTTCTACTACAGCATCAGGTTCAGGCAGCAGTAATAGTAACAGCAATAACAACAGTAACGGCAATAGCAATAGTAACGGCAATAATAGTGGTTCTAACACATCGGGCAATAGCAGTGGAAGCAATACATCAAGTGGCAATGGCAGTTCTAATACAGGAACGGGCAATACAAGCAATTAGAGTATAGGAAGTCTTATGCAGGGAAAGATAATAAAGGGAATTGCAGGATTTTATTATGTCCATATAGAATTCTGTGGTATATATGAATGTAAGGCAAAAGGAATATTCAGGAATAAAAAGATAAAGCCGCTTGTCGGGGATAATGTTATTATAGATATAATAGATAACGATAAGATGACAGGTAATATCATACAGATACTTCCAAGAAAGAATGAGCTTATAAGACCAGCTTCTGCGAATATAGATCAGGCTATGGTAATATTTGCTGTAAAATCACCAGAACCTAATTATAATCTTTTGGACAGATTTATAATGATGATGGATTATCAGAATGTGCCTACAGTTGTAGTGTTTAACAAAATAGATCTGGCAGAAGATGACACATTAGAAGAGCTTTCTGACATATATGAAAAATGTGGCTGTAAAGTCATATTTATAAGTACCTATGATAATAAAGGAATAGACATAGTTCTTAAGACACTTGAGAAAAAGACGACAATATTAGCTGGACCATCAGGTGTTGGCAAGTCGTCACTTACCAATCTTATACTTCCGCAGGAAGTGAGTGCAACTGGTGATGTGAGCAGGATTGGAAGAGGAAGGCATACAACAAGACATTCGGAGATATTTAATGTGAGCGATGCTACATATATATGCGACACGCCGGGCTTTACATCTCTTAATATTCCAGAACTTGAAAAGGAACAGATAAGATTTTATTTTGAGGAATTCAGTGAATATGAAGGGCAGTGCAGATTTAATGGCTGTGTTCATATTAATGAGCCTGACTGCAGGGTTAAGGAAGCGGTTGAGGCAGGATTAATAAGCAGAAGACGTTATACAAGTTATGTAGAGATATATGACGAGGTAAAGAACAAGAAGAAATATTAATTATAGATTAGCGATAATTGATTATCTATATGCCAGGGCTGGCTGTATAGGTTAAATAATATTAATTACACAGAAATGAGGAATATAATGACTATATTATCACCTTCAATATTATCAGCAGATTTTAAAAATCTTGAGAAAGATATTAAAGCAATTGATGAAGCAGGAGCAGAGTATATACATATTGATGTCATGGACGGCAGGTTTGTTCCAAGCATTTCCTATGGTATGCCTGTTATCAAATCAATAAGAAGCTGTACAAGCAGAGTATTTGATGTTCATCTTATGATCGAAGAACCAATCCGTTATATAGAAGAATTTGTAAAATGTGGTGCGGATATAATAACTGTCCACGTTGAGGCGTGCGAAGATGTTGTTGCCACAATTGAAAAGATACGGGAATGTGGTGTCAAAGCAGCTATTACACTTAATCCAGAGACACCAGTAAAGGCTATTGAGCCTTATCTTTCATTGGTGGATATGGTGCTTGTTATGAGCGTTCATCCTGGCTTTGGCGGACAGAAGTTCATACCGGAGTCATTAGAAAAGGTTAAGCAGATTAAAGCAAAACTTATAGAAAAAGGTCTTGATAACGTAGATATTGAGATAGATGGTGGAATTAATATAGAAAATCTTGTATCAGTGCTTGAAGCTGGAGCTAATGTAATAGTTGCAGGTTCGGCTGTGTTCAAGAATGATGCAGGAGCTAATGTTAAGAGATTTAAGGAGATAATGAGCACATATTAAAATTATGTCCTGTAGATAAAAAGATGGTGACGCGTTAATTCGTGCCACCATCTTTTATATAATTCTTTGTCAGAAGTTCAGAAGTTGGAACAAATCCTATATTATCTGACTTGTAGAACTTATATTATTATAAATATATAATTATTAATGTACTAATATTATTATACGTTGAAACGGAATAATATTACATCGCCGTCTTTAACAACATAGTCTTTACCTTCCATACGTACAAGACCTTTTTCCTTGGCTTTAGTATAAGAGCCACAGTCAAGTAAATCCTTATAGTTGACAACTTCTGCTTTGATAAAGCCTCTCTCGAAATCGCTGTGGATTTTACCTGCAGCACCAGGAGCTTTAGTTCCGTTAGTTATTGTCCAGGCTCTTGTCTCTGTCTCACCAGCAGTTAAGTAACTTATAAGACCTAATATTCTGTAGCTTGCAGCGATAAGCTTATCAAGACCAGAAGAACTAATTCCAAGGTCCTCTAAGAACATTTTCTTTTCATCATCATCAAGTTCTGAGATTTCCTGTTCAATCTGTGCACATATAACGAATACTTCGCAGTTATCCTTTTTAGAATATTCACGTACACTCTGTACATATTCATTGTTAGCACCATCATCGGCAAGGTCATCTTCTGATACATTAGCAGCGAATATAACAGGTTTGCTTGTAAGAAGATTGTATTCTCTCATAAATGATTCTTCGTCTTCATCTTCACATTCAAAGTTCTTGGCAAGATTACCAGCCTCAAGGAACTTAAGAAGTCTTTCGATAAGGTCACATTCTTTAGCAATGTCCTTATTATTGTAGGAAGCACGCTTCTGCTTAGCAAGACGTCTTTCAAGAACTTCCATATCAGAAAAGATTAATTCAAGGTTGATTGTCTCAATATCTCTTACAGGGTTGACAGAACCATCAACGTGAACAATATTAGAGTCCTCAAAACATCTGACAACGTGAACGATTGCATCAACTTCTCTTATATTAGCAAGGAACTGGTTACCAAGACCTTCACCTTTAGAAGCACCCTTAACAAGACCAGCTATATCAACGAATTCGATAACGGCAGGTGTAATCTTTGCTGAATTATAAAGTGCTGCAAGCTTATCAAGTCTTTCATCTGGTACGGCAACAATTCCTACATTAGGGTCTATTGTACAGAATGGATAATTGGCTGATTCTGCTCCAGCCTTAGTTAAAGAATTAAAAAGTGTACTCTTTCCAACATTAGGAAGACCAACTATTCCAAGTTTCATATATTCTCCTCATTTCCAACATAAATGTGTATCATATGCAGATTTATGTTTAGTAAATATACGCAGTAACGCAACCTGTATTTTAACATATCTTTTCCTAAAGCTCAACTAATTACATACAATCAGATGGTGTGAGTGTTAAAATTACTATTTTTATGTGTATATACATATGATTGTATATTTTACGGGCATAATATAGTGCAAAAGTTTAAAAAAATTTTATAAATTAGTGGAAAACACTTGTATTTTGCACAAAATCAGTATAGAATTGTTCTCAAAGTGGAGAAAAGTGGTAGCAAGTGGTTACAAGTGGGGGAAAGGAGGAACGATTGCTATGTTTATGGGCGAATATGGACATACAATAGATGCCAAAGGCAGAATAATCGTTCCTGCGAAGTTCCGCGAAAGCCTTGGGGATAATTTTATTATCACTAAGGGACTTGATAACTGTTTATTTGTATACACTAATGAAGAGTGGCAGAGATTCGAGGAGAAGCTTAAGACACTGCCTCTTACTAATAAGAATGCCAGAACATTTACAAGATTCTTTCTTGCAGGAGCAGCAGATGTCGAATTAGACAAGCAGGGAAGAATTCTTATACCATCTGTATTAAGAGAGTTTGCTTCGTTACAGAAGGATGTAGTATTTGTAGGTGTTGGAAGCAGGATAGAGATATGGAGTAAAGAAAGCTGGAATAACAGTATAAGCAATTATGATGACAATATGGACGAGGTCGCAGAGAATATGGACAGTCTGGGATTCACCATATAATTAATTGCTGATATAGCAGGCGGAAAGGAGATTAGTATGGAGTTTAAGCATAAGTCAGTTCTTTTATATGAGACGGTAGATGAATTGAATATTAAACCCGATGGCATATATGTTGACGGAACTCTTGGCGGCGGCGGACATTCATACGAAATCGCAGGAAGACTTTCCGAGGGTGGAAGATTGATAGGAATAGATCAGGACGAAGATGCCATAAAGGCAGCAAGTAAGAGATTAGAACCATATATGGACAGGGTTACAATCGTAAGAAATAATTACTGTAATATGGACAAAGTCCTTGATGAGTTAGGAATAGATAAAGTTGATGGAATTATGCTGGATCTGGGTGTTTCATCATATCAGTTAGATGCGGCTGACAGAGGGTTTACATATAATGTGGACACAGCACTTGATATGAGAATGGATCAAAGACAGGAGATTACAGCTAAAGATATTGTTAATGAATACAGCGAATTTGATCTTTACAGAATAATAAGAGATTATGGTGAGGACAGGTTTGCTAAGAATATAGCTAAGCATATAGTGGCTGCAAGACAGGAAAAGCCAATTGAGACAACATTTGAGCTTAACGATATTATAAAGGCAGCTATACCTATGAAGGTAAGGGCGACAGGTGGACATCCATCTAAGAGAACTTATCAGGCTATAAGAATTGAACTTAATAAAGAATTGGAAGTGCTAGAGAATTCCATAGATATGATGATTGACAGGCTTAAGCCAGAAGGAAGACTTTGTATAATAACATTTCATTCTTTAGAAGACAGAATAGTAAAGACAAGGTTTAGGAATAACGAGAATCCTTGTACCTGTCCACCAAGCTTTCCTGCGTGTGTGTGCGGTAAAGTACCGAAGGGCAGGGTGATTACAAGAAAGCCTGTAGTTCCAACAGATGAAGAGATTAATGAAAATAGCAGATCAAAGAGTTCTAAGTTAAGAGTATTTGAAAGGGTATAATGGGAGGTAGTGTAAAGTGGAAAAGAGAAGTAGAGCAGAGTACAGAAGAAATTCAAGAAATGTAAGCAAAGTGCCGTATGAATATGGTAGTGCGGTAAGACAATTAAATATCGCTGAACCACTTAAAACCCCAGATGAATCCCAGCAGACACAGAAGGAAATCAACAGAGAAATAAGAAGGCAGAGACAGAAGCAGATAAGACGCAATAATAAGATCAATCTTATGTATACAGTTGCAGTTGCGAGTGTTGCTGCAGTTGTCTTCTTTATATGTTATCAGTACCTTAATGTTCAGGCAACAGCTAAGACTAATTCAGATGTGATAGCTGAGTTAAAGAGCGAGCTTAGCACATTAAAGGAGAATAATGACGTATTAGAGTCAGATATTAATGCAAGCATAGATTATGATGCTATATATGATACAGCAGTTAATGAATTAGGAATGGTGTATCCAGAAAAGAAGCAGGTTATTACATACGATTCTAAAGAGAGCGAATATGTAAAGCAGTATAAAGATGTTCCTGAAAGCAATTAATATTCAGGTAAAATAATATAATAAGAGGTACTTATGGTAAGCGATGAACAGTTAAAAAAGAATAAGTACAGAAGAAAAAAAGTTATGCTTAAACGTGTTCACACCAAAGGAATGGTTGCACTTGTAATGGTAGTAGTAATTCTTATGGCATTAGGTGGACAGGTATTCAGAATTAATTATACACACGGAGAGACATATGCCAAGGCAGTGTTAGACCACCAGACATATACATCAACAGAACTACCTTATAAGAGAGGTCAGATATTAACTGGTGATGGAACTGTGCTTGCATACAGTGAGAGAGTATATAATCTTATATTAGATGTCAAGCTTATGCTTTCAGACGGAGAATATAAAGAACCTACATTATCAGCTCTTTGTAAATATTTTAATTTAAACAGAAGTGAGCTTGAGCAAAAGGTGAGTGAGAATTCACAGAGCAGGTATCAGAAGCTTTTATCAAACCTTACTACAGATCAGATAGCTGATTTTAAAAATCTTATGGCAGACTCAACTGAGGGAAAGAATATTAAAGGTGTATGGTTTGAGGACAGTTATATAAGAAAATATCCTCTTGGAACATTTGCAAGTGATGTTGTTGGATTTGCAAGTGCCACTAATGGTGGTGAACTTGGAATTGAAAGCCAGTATGATGAGGAATTAACTGGTACCAATGGAACAACATATAGCTATGTAGATGAGGGACTTGAGGTTACAGAGACACAGAAAAATGCTGTTGATGGCAATAATATAGTTACAACACTTGATTATAATGTACAGTCGATTATTGAGAAATGCATATTAGAATATAATGAAGAAAAGCCTTCAAAGAATACAGCAGTAGTAGTGGCAGACCCATCTAATGGTGAGATACTTGGAATGGCTAGTTATCCAACCTTTAATCTTAATGATCCAAGAAAATTAACTGGTATGTATACAGATGAGGAGATTAAAGATATGTCTGATGAAGAATATAGAAATAACCTGTATTCTTTATGGACTAATTATTGTGTATCAGAAAGTTATGAGCCAGGTTCAACATTTAAACCAGTAACGGTAGCCTCAGCTTTGGAGGAAGGTGTTGTAAAGGATGGGGATACATATGTATGCAAGGGCTTTGAAACTGTAGCTGATTATAAATTAAAGTGTCATGTGTTCAGTACAATAGGTTCACATGGTTCACTTACAGTTGAGCAGGCACTTATGAATTCCTGCAACCCGTATATGATTCATCTTGCACTTGAGATGGGTAACAGCAGATTTGCATATTACCAGTCATTGTTTGGATTTGGAAAGATAACCGGAATAGATCTTCCAGGTGAGACAACAGGTATCGTATATGGTGACCGTATGACAACTATTGATGCGGCTTGTAATTCATTTGGACAGACTATTAATGTTAATATGATGCAGATGATGGCGGCATATTGTTCAATTATTAATGGTGGTATGCTTTACCAGCCACATATTGTAAAGAGAATTGAATCAGCCAATGGTGAAGTTGTAAAGGAATATAAGGCTAATCTTGTAAGACAGACAATTACAGCTTCAACATCAAAGCTTTTAAGAAGATATCTTAAGAATACAGTAGAAGAAGGAACAGCCAAGAAAGCAGGCGTTACAGGATATTCAGTTGCTGGTAAGACAGGAACAGCCCAGAAGGGTGATAGAAAGGATAACAAGTGGATTATATCATTTATAGGACACGCACCAGCAGAAAATCCTAAGTTTGCAATATATGTAGTTATTGATGAGCCATATGGAACTACAGGAACATCAGGAAGTTCAGCAGATGTGCTTACACTTACACACAATATACTTGAAAAGCTTCTTCCATATATGAATGTATACAAGGATGCCTCAGACGAATATGAGGATACAAGTTCAAGTCCTGATGAATTAACAGTTGATGGGATACCAGCAGGCACAGCTTCATCTAATTAAGCTGTTAAGTAATAATAAGTATAAGAATAACCCTGAATAAACTTTCATAATAATAAGTAAGTTTATTCGGGGTTATTGTATTAGTGACAGAAAGAATTAAGCTTAATGAAGATGAGAGATATGGTTATTTTGTAAGAACAAGACATAGAAAGAAGCTTCTGGTGGTTATAGTAAGCCTTGTGCTTATAATGTCACTGCTCACAGTAAGAGTTGGATATATAATGACCGTCAGGGCTGAATATTACAGCGTGCGTGCAACAGAGCTTCACGAGAGAGAGAGAGCCATAAAGGCTATGCGCGGAAGAATTCTTGATACTAATGGAGTTGTCCTTGCTGACAATACGACTGTGTGTACAATATCCGTTATTCACAGCCAGATAGATAAGCCGGAAGAAGTTATTAAAATGCTTTGTGACAATCTTGATATGGACGAAGCAGCTGTAAGAAAAAAGGTTGAAAAGGTATCGTCAATTGAAACTATAAAGACCAATGTTGATAAAGATACAGGAGATATAATAAGGAAAGCTGGCTTAAACGGAGTTAAGGTAGATGAGGATTATAAAAGATATTATCCTTATGATACGCTTGCTTCCAAGGTGCTTGGCTTTACAGGAAGTGATAATCAGGGAATAGTCGGACTTGAGGCTAAGTATGATGTATATCTTGCTGGCAATAATGGCAGGATACTTACACTTACCGATGCATGGGGTACAGAGATAAAAAATGCAAAAGAGGGAAGGTTAGAGCCGCAGAGAGGTCAGGATTTATATATAAGCATAGATATGAATATACAGTCATATGCCCAGCAGTTAGCATATACAACGCTTGCAAAGAAAAATGCTAAGCGGGTGTCAATAATAGTTATGAATCCTAATAATGGAGAGTTGTATGCAATGGTCAACGTGCCTGAATATAATCTTAATGAGCCGTATGTACTTAATTACGAGGTGGAAGATGACGGCAGTTCAGGCAATAAAATGGATCTTCTTAATAATATGTGGAGAAATTTCTGCATTAATGATACTTATGAGCCAGGTTCAGTGTTTAAAATGGTAACTGCAACAGCAGCACTTGAAACCAAAGTTGTAAGTTTAAGTGACTCCTATACCTGTTCAGGTTCAACGCTTGTTGGTGACAGGCGCATAAGGTGTCATAAGACAACGGGCCATGGAACACAGGATTTTACACATACAGTTATGAATTCCTGCAACCCTGCATTTATTGAATGGGGAAGAAGGGTAGGTGTTGATAATTTCTATAATTACTGCGGCAAGCTTGGACTTTTGTCTAAGACTGGAATAGATATTGCTGGTGAGGCTTCAACGATTATCCACAATAAAGAAAACGTTGGTGAAGTAGAGCTTGCAACAATGTCATTCGGACAGTCATTTCAGATAACACCTATCCAGATGCTTCGTGCGGCGGCAGCAATTGTCAATGGTGGTAACCTTGTTACACCTCATTTTGCAGTTAAGACAAGTGATGGTTCGGGGCAGACTTATAATGAGTTCTATTATTCTACAACTGAGAGCACAATTGACAAATCAACAAGTGATACTATGAGGGACATATTAAGGCAGGTAGTTGAGGAAGGCGGTGGAAAGAATGCATATATAGAGGGCTTTTCAATAGGTGGAAAGACAGCAACATCACAGAAGCTTCCGAGAGGCTCTGGAAAGTATATCGCTTCATTTATAGGATTTTCAAGTGTGGAAAATCCACAGGTTATTGCTATGTGTCTTATTGATGAGCCAGAAGGGGTATATTATGGCGGTACAATTGCAGCACCGGTCATAAGAGAGTTATATGAAAATATACTTCCGTACCTTAATAACAAGTAAGAAAATGCGTTAATAAAGCGTTAAAACAGTGTTTATCCGCTTTACAGATGGATAGGTGTAGAGTAAAATAAAGACAGTTGTTTAAAAAACGTATTATATGCGTGGTAATGGAGGAACATTATGGAATTAAATAATAAAAAGGTAATGGTAGTTGGTACTGGAATAAGTGGAATCGGTGCTATAGACCTTCTTAACAAAGCTGGTGCAGACTGTATTATATATGACGGTAACGAAAAGCTTTCAAGGGAAGATATATCAAAGAAACTTAAAGGCAATAAAGCAGAGATTATTATTGGAAAGCTGCCAGAGGATATAACTAATCAGGTCGCCCTTCTTGTAATAAGTCCGGGCGTTCCGGTTGACAGTCCTATTGTTGAACAGTTTAAGAAAGCAGAAGTTCCAGTATGGGGCGAGATAGAACTTGCATATAATTATGATAAAGGCAGAATAATTGCCATAACAGGTACTAATGGCAAGACAACAACTACAGCTTTGGTAGGACAGATAGTGAAAGCCTATAATGAGAAGACATTTGTTGTTGGAAATATAGGTAATTCATATACGGGAGAAGTGCTTAATACAAGTAATGACTCTTATACAGTAGCAGAGATAAGCAGCTTCCAGTTAGAAACAATACACAAGTTCCATCCGGTTGTAAGTGCGATACTTAACATTACACCAGACCACCTTAACAGACATCATACAATGGAATGTTATTCCAAGACTAAAGAAAACATTTCTATGAACCAGACAAAGGATGATGTGTGTGTCCTTAATATGGAGGACGAAGAATTATACAGATTTGGAAGTGAGTGTCCAGCTAAGGTTGTATGGTTCTCAAGCAAGAGAAAGCCTGAGATTGGTGCATATGTTCAGGGAGATGATATAAGATATACAGATGGCACCACAGATGAGCTTATGCTTAATGTACACGATATGAACCTTCTTGGAACACATAACTATGAAAATGTATGTGCTGCTATAGCAATGACTAAGGCAGCAGGCATACCTGATGACATAATTGTACAGCAGGTAAAGAAGTTCAAGGCTGTAGAACACAGAATAGAATATGTAGCTACCAAGAATGATGTATGGTATTACAACGATTCCAAGGGAACTAATCCGGAAGCTTCTGTAAAAGCAATTGAGGCTATGGTAAGACCAACTATATTAATAGGTGGTGGTTATGATAAAGGCTCTGAATTTGATATGTATGTAAAAGCCTTCAAGGGCAAGGTAAAGAAGCTTGTTCTTATAGGCCAGACTGCTAATAAAATAGCCCAGACCTGTGATAAATACGGATTTAAGGACTATGTATTTGCTAATGATTTAAAAGAGGTAGTAGATATATGTGCAGCCAGCGCAGACAAAGGTGATGCAGTATTATTATCACCAGCGTGTGCAAGCTGGGGAATGTTTGATAATTATGAACAGAGAGGTGACATGTTCAAGCAATATGTCAATGAGCTTTAATTATGGCAAAGAAAAGAAGAAAAAGAAAGAATGGATTCTATTTTGATTACAGTCTTTTGTTTGTGCTTATATTCATTGTAGGTTTCGGACTTACAATGATATACAGTACAAGTTCTTACACAGCGCAGATTAATTATGGCAATCCGGAATACTATTTTAAAAGACAGCTTATATTTGACCTGTTAGGTTTTGCGTGTATGTTTTTTATAGCAAGATTTGTAGATTACCATATTTTAAAAAAGGCCGCTCCGTGGATATTTGTTATATCACTTTTAATGGTGTTAGCAGTTATTCCATTTGGACGTGAAAGCCACGGTGCTAAAAGATGGATATATATTGGTCCGATAAGCTTTCAGCCAGCAGAGCTTGTTAAGATAAGTGTTATTATTATGGCGGCGGCTAAGATGTGTGCGTCAGGAACAAAGATTAAAAAACTGTCACAGATAGCGAAAATATTTTTGGGCTGTGCAGTAATTCCGGCGGCTATGCTTTTTGGAATTACATCTAACTTAAGTAGTGCAATCATAGTATGTGGAATTGTGTTTGTTATGACATTTGTTGTATATCCTAATTACTGGGTTCACGGCGGAATTATCGGAATTATAATGGCAGGCTATATAGCAGGCAGGCAGTGGCTTAAGCAGGCTGTTGAAAATGGAGTCCAGTTTAAGAAGTTCCGTTTTACAAGACTTTTAGTATGGGTAGACCCTGAAAAGTACATAGACGGAAAAGGCTATCAGACTATGCAGGGGCTTTATGCCATAGGTTCTGGCGGACTTTTTGGTAAGGGTCTTGGAAAGAGTATGCAGAAGTTGGGCTTCATACCAGAGTCACAGAATGATATGATATTTTCAATAATATGTGAGGAGTTAGGACTGTTTGGTGCGGCGTGCGTTATTATGCTTTTTATAATAATGCTCTGGAGAATTATATATATATCACAGAACTCACCAGATTTGTTCGGTTCACTTCTTGCAGTTGGAATATTCGCCCATATAGCAATTCAGGTAATAGTTAATATTGCCGTTGTAACCAATGTATTTCCTAATACAGGCGTAACACTTCCATTTATAAGCTATGGAGGCACGGCGAGTCTGTTCCTGCTGGCAGAGTTAGGAATTGTGTTTAATATAAGTAGTCAGATTAGGTTAGAGAGATAGTTATGGCAAAGGCGAGAAAGAAAAAAAGGCTGTTCATAATATCTATTATTGTGGCAGCCCTGATAGCTGCGTGTGCGGCTGTCTATTTTGGATTTAGAACTGATAAGATAACATATGTGGGTAATTCCCATTATTCTAATGAAGAAATGACAAGCAGAATATTTGGAAATGACACACCAAACACTGTATTGTATACACTGTTTGGCAATAAGAAAAAGACAATACCTTTCATTCAGAAATATGATGTTGAAATACAGTGGCCAAGAGGTATGTACATAACAGTCTATGAAAAGGCAGTTATTGGTTATATACGTTATATGGGCTGTAATATGTATTTTGACAAAGATGGTATTGTTGTTGAAAGTTCAACAGAAACTTTTGAAAAAGTTCCTGAGATAATAGGTCTTAAGTTTAATTCAATAGTGCTTGATTCCAAGCTTGAAGTCGGAGATGATGAAGTGTTCAGGCACATACTTGATCTGACACAGAGCTTTGATAAGTATAATCTTGATGTTTCAAAAGTATATTTTGACTCATCGGACAATGTAATATTGTATATAGACGAGGTTAAGGTATACCTTGGAAAGAGTGATGATTATACGGACAAGCTTTTTGAGTTAAAACAGATGGAAACCAAATTTGCAGGGCTTAAAGGTTCTTTGTATATGCAGGATTATACAAAAGACAGTTCATCTATAATATTCAAAAAAGATGAATATAATTAAAACACACTAAAATGATGTGTAAATATTCAGAATTGTACGCTTTAAAGTTCAATTTTTAGTGAAATAAAATGAAAAAATCAGTTGATATTTATTGCGAAAAATTATATCATTATAGATAAATGTATAAGGATTGATTAAAGGAGGCAACAACCTTGGTAGAAATAATTAACGAATCAGATTCATCAGCAAGAATTATAGTCATCGGCGTAGGTGGAGCAGGTAATAATGCTGTTAATAGAATGATAGATGAGAATATAAGCGGGGTAGAATTTATTGGTATTAATACAGATAGCCAGGCATTACAGTTCTGTAAAGCTCCAACAGCTATTCAGATAGGTGAGAAGCTTACTAAGGGACTTGGTGCAGGAGCCCAGCCTGAGATTGGTGAGAAAGCAGCAGAAGAGAATGTTGAAGAATTAACAGAAGCTATCAAAGGTGCGGATATGGTATTCGTTACTTGCGGAATGGGCGGCGGAACTGGTACAGGTGCAGCTCCGGTTGTTGCTAAGATTTCTAAACAGATGGGTATCCTTACAGTTGGTGTTGTTACTAAGCCTTTCAGATTTGAGGCAAGAACAAGAATGACTAATGCAGAATCGGGTATTGAGAAGCTTAAGGAGAACGTGGATACACTTATTGTAATTCCTAATGACAAGCTTCTTCAGATAGTAGACAGAAGAACAACTATGCCAGATGCCTTAAAGAAGGCTGATGAGGTATTACAGCAGGCAGTACAGGGGATTACAGACCTTATTAATGTACCAGGTCTTATCAACCTTGACTTTGCAGATGTTAAGACAGTTATGTCAGACAAGGGTATCGCACATATCGGTATCGGTAATGCTACAGGTGATGATAAGGCTATTGAAGCTGTTAAGCAGGCTGTTACAAGCCCACTTCTTGAGACAACAATCGAGGGTGCTACACACGTTATTATCAACGTATCTGGTGATATGAGCCTTGTTGAAGCAGATGAGGCTGCAAGCTATGTTCAGGAACTTGCAGGTGATAATGCCAATATCATCTTTGGTGCTATATATGATGAGACAGCTACAGACAGCGTAACAATAACTGTAATTGCTACAGGTATTGAAGATGTGAATGTCAATACTGCAATGGCGAAGTTCTCACCTAAGGCACAGGCAACACAGGGAGTTGGACAGACTGTTAAACCAGCAGTAAAGCCAGCATATACATATCAGGCTCCACAGACACCAGTTCAGCCAGCAGGCGGTATGACAGGTACACAGTCTCAGACACCACTTCCAGGACTTAAGCAGCCAGCCCCTGTTACAAGCAATGTGAAGTCTAATGGTATTACAATACCTACTTTCCTTCAGAAGAACAGAAAGTAATTAATATAATCATTTAATCTGACAGATAGGTTGTCGGTTCATATATTTATTGGGTTTATGCTATTGTTAATGAAATATTGATATTAAGGAACGCTTCGGCGTTCCTTTTTTATGTAATAGGAAATTCCAATAGAATTCCCTATTACATAAAAGGCACTATATGCCGATGATGCACACTCGCACGAAGATGTATTTTGTCGCAAGCGACCGTGCTCGGTGCGAGAATGTGTTTCACACATTCTTTTTTATTTCATAGCGAATTATATTAGAAAATTAATGTGACTCTGTGCTTTTGACAAATTTTGCATATTAAGTTATGTATACTTATTTTCGTTGCAGGAAAGCATTTTCTGTAAACTATTATGCAGGGTATACCTGATTGTGCAATGGAGGTGAGAGTGAATTGTAATATACATTGATGTATTATTTGGAATTAATTATTGTATGGATTTGATTGTTATGGTTATGGTAAACAAAATAATGCATTATCATACATCGCTGCCCCGTCTGCTGCTTTCTTCCACTTTGGGGGCAATATGGTCAGTCATTGCAATATGTATTCCGGATGAATATAGGCTTTTCGTTAATTGGTGCACATATTTAATCATCACTGGATTAATGCTTATGATAATTAATAGTCCATTAAATATTATCAAGGGAAGTTCAGGAAAGATTAATTGGTTTGCTATAAGGAGTTATATAAAGGACTTGTTAAAAGGCGTAGCGGTAATGATTGGCATAGCAGTATTTCTTGGCGGTGCGATACATTTACTCGTGTACTATACATATGTTGGCTTTGTAATAAAGAATATAATGATAAACAACAGGCAGTTGGTTATATATGCAGTCGTGGCGTATCTTATGCTCATCATACTGGTACGAAGCAAAGAGAAGCTCAATAGAAAAATGCAGATATATGTAGTAACAGTGGTTATTGGGGACGAACGTATTACATTAAAGGGAATGATAGACACTGGAAACCAGCTTAGTGATTATTATTGTAATAAACCAGTAAATGTTATGGATAAGAAATGTTTTGACAAGGTTCTTTCTAAGATAAATGATTACAGCAGAATAAGATATCATCTTATTCCATACAGGAGTGTAGGTATGGACACAGGAATGATAGAGGTAATTACAGCAGATTACATATACATATCCAATGATGTTAAGACGAAAGCTTATAAAAATGTGCTTATAGGATTGTCAGAGGTATGCGTATCACAGGCAGGGGAATATCAGGCACTTATTAATGGACATATGATGCAATAATGAGCACAAAGATGCTCATCATATGCACCCCCAAAAGCGTCACGGGACATATGATGCAATAATAAACAGGGTATGTCGGCGGTGCTTTCGTATTCCTGTAAAGACAAAAGAAAGCACCGTAGAAAAGAGGAGTAAGATAGTGATTAAAGTGGCAGTTGCAGATCGTTTTCAGCTTAAGGTGGTACCTTCTATTAAGAATTTTTATATGATGGGGACAAGAGAAGTTCATTATATAGGAGGTACAGAGGTGCTGCCAGCACCGCTTGATATTGAGGAGGAGAAAAATGTGCTGGCAATGTTAAAGACTGATAATGACGATTATGCTAAGAAAATGCTTATAGAACATAACTTAAGACTTGTTGTATACATAGCCAAGAAATTTGATAATACAGGTGTTGGAGTAGAGGACCTTATATCAATTGGCACAATAGGTCTTATAAAGGCAATTAATTCATATGACAGGGATAAGAATATAAAGCTTGCAACTTATGCTTCAAGATGTATAGAGAATGAAATTCTTATGTATCTTAGAAGAAATAGCAAGGTAAAAGCAGAGGTGTCAATTGATGAACCACTCAATGTTGACTGGGATGGCAATGAACTTTTGTTATCTGATATTCTTGGAACTGAAGATGATGTGTGTTATAAAGACCTTGAAAATGAGGTTGAGATGAAAGCATTAAAGAGGGCGATTGGCAATTTGTCTGAGAGGGAGAGAATTATAGTCGATTTAAGATATGGTCTTAGTGATAAAGATGGAGAGGAAAAGACACAAAAAGAGGTCGCTGATATGCTTGGAATATCGCAGTCATATATATCAAGACTTGAAAAGAAGATTATAAAGAGATTAAAAAGAGAAATGGTGAGAAGCTGTTAAACATTTTACTTGACAATCCGCTTGTATTCTAAGAAAATAGAAAGGGTATGGATTGGAGAGATAATAATGAATAATAAGAATAATACATCATTTAAGTGGGACAGAATATTCGGAGTGGCTTCATTAGCAGCTATATTAATATTTGCCGTAATGTTATATATTGACTGTGGAGCTTCGATAAGGTCAATTATGAATATAGGAAAGACAACATCAGATGAGGTAACTGATGATGGGCTTTTGCAGAACAATGAGGATAATAGCGAAGAAAGTAATAATAAGACAATTAACTGGTCGTCTAAGGCAATAGTCTGTATAGATGCTCCTCACGGTGGAAGTGATACAGGACAGTACGACGGAACTAACTATGAAAAGACACAGATGTTATCTTTAGCTGACAGCGTTAAGAATGAGCTTGAAAGTGCTGGCGTTACAGTTGTTATGACAAGAACAACTGATACATCGGTGGATTATACCAAGCGTATAGAGATATGCAATAACGCCAAAGCAGCGGCACTTGTGTCATTTCATAGGGATATTACTGATAAGTCAGGAAGCAGTAGGGGAATAAGTGCGTGGATTCATACCTCTTCCCCATCTAACTCTAAAAGCCTTGCGAGTGATATTATGGAAGAGTTAAATGGAGTAGATGTAAGCTTATCGGGAGTGAATACGGGTACTCCTGATAATAAGAGCAAAGATTATTACCTGAACCAGCACAGCAAAGTAGCGAGCTGTATAATAGAGTTAGGCAATATGTACAGCAGTAAGGATAATAAACTTGTAACAACAGATATAGACAATACAGCTAAGCTTATAGCTGATGGAATTATGAAATACTTAGAACAGGCAGGTTATACGAATGGCAGTAATTAATCAGAAGAACATAAGAAATTTTTGTATTATAGCACATATTGACCACGGCAAGTCAACTCTTGCCGACAGAATTATAGAAAAGACAGGACTTCTTACAAGCAGGGAAATGCAGGAGCAGGTTCTTGATAATATGGATATCGAGAGGGAGAGAGGAATTACAATAAAGTCACAGACAGTAAGAACTGTATACAGGGCCCAGGACGGCGAAGAATATATATTTAATCTTATTGATACTCCAGGTCACGTTGACTTTAACTATGAGGTATCAAGGGCACTTGCGGCTTGTGATGGTGCTGTACTTGTAGTAGATGCGGCACAGGGCATAGAGGCACAGACACTTGCCAATGTATATCTTGCACTTGACCACGACTTAGAGGTATTTCCTGTTATTAATAAGATTGATCTTCCAAGTGCAGAACCAGACAGAGTTAAAGATGAGATTGAGGATATTATCGGAATAGAGGCTCAGGACGCTCCGTTAATTTCAGCGAAAAATGGCATTAATATCGAGGAAGTTCTTGAACAGATAGTAAAGAAAATACCAGCACCTACAGGTGATGCAGCTAATCCTTTATCTGCACTTATATTTGACTCATTATACGATGCATATAAGGGTGTTATTATATTTGTAAGAATAGTAGAGGGTACTGTAAAGAAGGGTACTAAGATAAGAATGATGGCAACCGGAGCAGTAGAAGAAGTAGTTGAGGTAGGTTACTTCGGAGCTGGTCAGTTCATACCTTGCGATGAATTAAGTGCAGGTATGGTTGGATATATTACAGCAAGTATCAAAAATGTTCAGGATACAAGAGTTGGTGACACTGTTACAGATAATGACAGACCAGTAGCAGAACCGCTTCCTGGTTATAAGAAGGTCAATCCTATGGTATACTGTGGTCTGTATCCGGCGGACGGTGCAAAATATCAGGATTTAAGAGAAGCATTGGAGAAGCTTCAGCTTAATGATGCTTCTCTCCAGTTTGAGCCAGAGACATCTATAGCACTTGGCTTTGGTTTCAGATGTGGTTTCTTAGGACTTTTACATCTTGAGATTATACAGGAAAGACTTGAAAGAGAATATAACCTTGACCTTGTAACAACAGCACCGGGTGTTATATATAAAGTCCATAAGACTAATGGTGAAGTTATAGACCTTACTAATCCGTCTAATATGCCTGATCCATCAGAGATAGACTATATGGAAGAACCTATGGTAAGCGCTGAGATTATGGTTACAACCGAATTTGTTGGACCTATTATGAAACTTTGCCAGGAACGCCGTGGTGTATACAACGGTATGGAATATATAGAACAGACAAGAGCACTGCTTAAGTATGACCTTCCGCTTAATGAGATAATATATGACTTCTTTGATGCGTTAAAGTCACGCTCAAGAGGTTACGCTTCATTTGACTATGAAATGAAGGGATATGAGAGGTCTAACCTTGTTAAGCTTGATATTCTTATCAACAAGGAAGAAGTGGATGCACTTTCATTTATTGTATTTGCAGGAAGTGCGGAGGAACGTGGAAGAAAGATGTGCGAGAAGCTTAAGCAGGAAATTCCTAGACAGCAGTTTGAGATTCCTATTCAGGCGGCTATCGGAAGCAGGGTTATAGCAAGGGAAACTGTTAAGGCACTTCGTAAGGATGTACTTGCCAAGTGTTACGGTGGAGATATTTCCCGTAAGAAGAAGCTTCTTGAAAAGCAGAAGGAAGGAAAGAAGAGAATGCGTCAGATTGGTAACGTAGAGATACCACAGAAAGCATTTATGAGTGTATTAAAGTTAGATGAAGAATAATAACGAACTGGGGATATATATACATATCCCCTTTTGTATGCAAAAATGTATATATTGTGATTTCTTATCTGCACCAGCAGATGATAAGACGAAAAGCAGTTATGTTAAAGCTTTAATTAATGAGATAGCATTAAGTGAGGCTGGTCTTGATAAAAATGTAACTTCAATATTTATCGGTGGTGGAACTCCGTCAGCAATAAATGCTGAATATATTAAAGATATATTAGAGGCTGTAAAGCAAAGATATCGTGTTGATGGCAATGCAGAGATAACAATAGAATGTAATCCAGGTACAATAAATAGTGAAAAAGCATACATTTACAGGGAAGCTGGGATTAACAGAATAAGCTTTGGATTGCAGAGCACTGATGATAAAGAGCTTCGTATGCTTGGAAGAATTCATACATTTGAACAGTTTAAGAACAGCCTTGCCATAGCAAGGAATGCAGGCTTTACTAATATCAATATAGACCTTATGTCAGCACTTCCGGGTCAGACCATAGAAAGCTTTACCAGAGTGCTAAAGGAGGCTGTATCACTTAATACAGAGCATATATCTGTATACAGTCTTATAATAGAAGAAGGCACAAGGCTGTATGATAACATAGACAATTATCCGGATATTCCTGATGATGATGACGACAGGAAAATGTATGCACTTACTAAAGAGATATTAGGTCAGGCAGGTTATGAAAGATACGAAATATCCAATTATGCCAAGGCAGGTTATGAATGTAAGCATAATCTTAAATATTGGGATAGAACCGATTATATCGGTTTTGGAATTGGTGCAGCTTCATTATGTAATCATAAAAGGTATACTAACATCAGCGATATTAATAATTATATTAAGGCATTATGTGTGGAATATGCTGATAATAAAGAAAGCAATAAAGAGTGTATTGTGGAAAATATAAAGAATATCCAAGAAACTCTTAAGAATTCTTTAGAAATAAAGAATAACTGTCAGGACATTAAAGAAAATATAGAGGTTCTCACGCTGGAAGATGAGATGGCTGAATATATGTTTCTTGGTTTAAGAAAGTCTGCTGGGATTGATATATGCGATTTTAAAGATATATTTGGAAAAGATATATACAGTGTATATAAAGAGCAGATAAAAGATAATATAGCAAAAGGTCTTTTGTGGCAGAATGGTACAAGAATAGCACTTACAGACAGAGGCATAGATATAAGCAATACTGTTATGTCTGATTTTGTGTAGAAATAAATATGCGTGGTGCTTATCGTCTGGATGGCGGTAAACACCACGCATATTTTATAACTCTGAAAAATTCAGTCAGGTAATTTAATTGACAGTATAGTTATAAATATATTATGGGGTTAATTCCTTAATAAAAGTTCTAGGTGTAATGCCTGTGTAAGCCTTGAATTCCCTCTGGAAATGTGCCTGGTCAGAATATCCGGCATTGGCAATATAATCGCTGTTTTCTTTGTATGGGTCATTTATAATATCAGATATGATTTTCTGAAATCTGATATTCTTGCAGTAATCTTTAGGACCTGCACCATATGCCGATTTGAATAATCTGTTAATGTGCCGTTCAGAGTACCCTGACATTTCGGATAAATCAGATATATGAATATTGCCGGAAGCTTTCTTTATCTCATTAGCCATATGTATGATATTGTCAGGGACAGCTATATATTTTTTGCTGTCATTAAGGAAACATATTAAAGCTTCAAGCTGTCCGTCAAAATCTTCGGCTTGGATTAATTCAGATATAAGTCTGTATTCAAAAGACTCTGTGGCAGGTTCGTATTCAAATACCTGATTGGCAATTGAAGCTGGAAGCACGCTGTCATCAACGGATGGTGCAAAATAACAGCCCTTATCCGCAAAACGAATTCCAAAATAATAATCAAAATCTCCAAAAGTATAGTCAAAACGTCTGCTTACTGGTCCAATACAGTAGAAGGAAGAATTGCTGTTATTCTTATTATATCCTATTATCCATTCTGCACTAGAGCATGGAATAAGAGTGGATACTTTCCTACTTGCAGAGCCGGTGGTGTTGTCTATGGCGTATACAAGCATAGTCTGTGGCATGGTTATATATTTGTAATTGATGTGCTGTTTACCATCTGAGCTGTTATATATTGCTGGATTAAATAATAATGGCTGGTGTAAATGTTCTTTCATAAGTACCCTCCTGATTTTATAATTGCATTAATTGGTATTATTATAATATCAGTGTCAAAGTCATTTCACTTCTGATATTATAGACATTAAAATAATGTTGATAAGTAGTATATTTGATTACATTTATAAAATAATAATAAAACAAATATTAAAAAAGTCAATAATATGTCCGATTTTTTCAATACTTATTTGGAAAGATATGTATAATTAAACACATAAATCAAACAGTTGATTGCACAAAGGCGTGTATCCATTATATATGGTTACACGTCTTTTTTTGTTTTATTTAACTATAGGAATAAAGCAGCCGTTTAGTAACAACTGTTATGATACCAGATGAAACCTGATCAACTTCATCAACCACAATAAAAAGTATTTGTCAAGGGTACATAAATAAATATTATGTGCCGGCGCGAACAGGGAGGAAACGAATATGGCAATAGAAGAATTAACAAGCTTGATAAGCGACCAGACATTTGGTATATGGTTTCTTATAGGTGCTGCATTAGTATTCTGGATGCAGGCAGGATTTGCAATGGTTGAGACTGGTTTTACCAGAGCTAAGAACGCAGGTAACATTATTATGAAGAACCTTATGGACTTCTGTATAGGAACAGTAGTATTCATAGTAATAGGTTTCAGTTTATTATTAGGTGAAGATTTATTTGGTTTTATTGGAAAACCTGGATTTGATATTTTTACAGCTTATGATAATTTCAATTTTTCAAGTTTTGTATTTAATTTAGTATTCTGTGCAACAACAGCTACTATTGTATCAGGAGCTATGGCAGAGAGAACAAAGTTCCTTTCATATTGTGTATATTCAGGTGTTATATCGGCACTTGTATATCCTATTGAAGCACACTGGATATGGGGCGGAGGCTGGTTATCACAGTTAGGCTTCCATGATTTCGCAGGTTCCTGCTGTATACATATGGTTGGTGGTATATCAGCTATTATAGGTGCTAAGATATTAGGACCTCGTATTGGTAAATTTGTTAAAGATGAAAATGGTAAGGTAGTTAAGGTTAATGCTTTCCCAGGACATAGTATTCCACTTGGTGCACTTGGTGTATTTATATTATGGTTTGGCTGGTATGGATTTAATGGTGCAGCTTGTACAACAATTGAGGATTTAGGTTCGGTATTCCTTACAACAACAGTTGCACCAGCAATTGCAACTGTAACTTGTATGGTATTTACATGGATTAAGTATGGTAAGCCGGATGTTTCAATGTGTCTTAATGCTTCACTTGCAGGACTTGTAGCTATTACAGCTTCTTGTGATGTAACAGATGCAGCAGGTGCAATAGTAATAGGTATTGTAGCAGGTCTTTTGGTGGTATTTGGTGTATGGCTTCTTGATTATAAGCTTCACATTGATGATCCGGTTGGTGCAGTAGCTGTTCATATGATGAATGGTATATGGGGTACAATCGCAGTTGGTTTATTTGCTACAAGCAAAGCCCCTGGTTATGCAATTGCTATTGAGAGTGGTGCGATTAAGGCAGAAGGTTTATTCTACGGTGGTGGATTTACACAGCTTGGACTTCAGTTATTAGGTTTTGTATCAGTAGCAGCATGGGCTGCTATATGTATGACAATCGTATTCTTTGTAATCAAGGCAACAATTGGACTTAGAGCTACAGAGGAAGAGGAAATAAAGGGTCTTGACATATGTGAGCACGGACTTACAAGTGCATATGCAGGATTTGAACTTGGTACAGCGGGTATGCCAGATATAACATATGAAGATGTTGTATCAGTTGGTTCAGAAAGCATGGAAAATTCAGTTCCAGCTATGATTAAGACATCTGATATTCCAGATGAGAATAAGATTACTAAGGTAGAAATCCTTATGAAGCAGGAGCGTTTCGAAAAGTTAAAGAAGGCTATGAACGACATCGGAGTAACTGGTATGACAGTTACGCAGGTACTTGGCTGTGGCGCTCAGAAGGGTGCTCCAGAGTATTACCGTGGAGTTCAGATGGAAATGCAGCTTCTTCCTAAGGTACAGGTTGAAATGGTTATTTCCAAAGTTCCTGTAATGGATGTTATCAATGCCGCAAGAAAGGTGCTTTACACAGGTCATATCGGTGATGGTAAGATATTCGTATATGATGTGGAAAATGTAGTAAAGGTTCGTACAGGTGAAACAGGATACGATGCACTTCAGGGCGAAGATGACTAATTCCCAATAAATTTGATTTAATATTACCCATAAAGATGTAGACACATTTTGGATATGACTGCTGTTAAGTGGCAGTGCGATATCAATAAAATGTGTCTGCATCTTTTTTGATTTTACAATTATTATAATATGCGTTAGTATGTCTATAATATATTAAAAGACAAAACGATTAAGTAATGTTTGGTATATTAATCATTTTGTTAATAATAATGTAATTAAACATAAAAGGCAGGAAAGGAATTAAGATATGGAAAGATACGATATAGCTATAATAGGAACGGGCCCAGCAGGTGTGTCAGCTGCAATAACTGCTAAGATAAGAGGCAGGAAAATACTCCTTATAGGTAATAACAAGATTAGTGATAAAGTGTCAAAGGCACATACAATAAAGAATTATCCTGGTTTTATTGATATTACAGGTAAGGAACTGTCACAGGCATTTAACAATCACCTTAAAAGTCTTTCAATAGATATAACAGAAGATATGGTGAATGCAGTGTATGCAATGGGAAAATATTTTCATATACAGGGCAAAAAGAATAATTATGAGGCACTTACAGTTATACTTGCAACAGGTGTAGATGTTACAAAGCCATATGCAGGTGAATATGAAAATCTTGGACGTGGTGTAAGCTATTGCGCTACCTGTGATGCCGCTTTATATAAAGAAAGAGAAGCGATAGTTATAGGATTTAATGAGGAGGCTTTAAGCGAAGCAGAGTTTCTTGCACAGACGGCTAAGAAGGTGTATTATATGCCTCTTTATAATAAGGATAAAGATATAAATACATTACAGGCAGGCAAAGATTCATTAAAAGATAATATTGATATTATTAAAGGAAAACCGCTGTCAATTGAACGCAGGGGGGATAAAATGGTTCTTATTATGGAGGATAGAGAACTTGCGGCAGACGGAATATTTGTATTAAGGGAGTCGATGAAGCCAGCCCAGTTAGTTCCGGGAATTAAGATAGAAGATAACAAAGTAATTACAGATAAAAGTATGGCGTCTAATATAAAAGGTTTATATGCGGCTGGTGATATAACAGGAGTACCTTACCAGTATGTTAAAGCGGCAGGGGAAGGAAATGTGGCGGCACTATCAGCTGTCGGCTATCTTGCAGCTCTTAACAGGCAGTGAAATAAGGAAAGATATAAAATAAAAAAACTATGTATTACATCAGGATTGGATAAGACTGATGTAATACAGAGTTTTTTGTTCTAATATTAAATACTGATTGATATTATTTTGGGTTCATATTATTGATTGCTGCTCATTAATTATTAATTCCGTGGTGCACATCAGGGCTTGATGTTGTCAAAGGAAGGAATGTGTATCCGTTAGCAAGTCCCCACTGGATTATGCTCTCAACTGCATCAACGCTGAAGCTCTTAATATCGTGCTGTAATACAACGGATACATTATGGCTCTGGATACCATTGATTACATTCTGGTATACCTCACTTGTGCTTGTTGTTCCACCGGCATCACCGCTTGATACGTTCCAGTCATAGTATTTATAGCCTTGGTCAGTAACATCTTTTGCAAGTTCTGTCATAATTCCTTTGCAGTATTTCTTGCTGACAGAATTAGAACTTCCACCTGGGAAACGTACTAATGTTGGACGGCTTCCAGTCTGCGAATATATAATATCCGACATTTCGTTCAAATCATCAAAATAAGCACCAACACTTGAATAGATCTGCTGGTAATTATGGGAAGCACTGTGTATTGCAACTGTATGTCCTGCAGCGGCTTCCTTCGCAATCATATTCTGATATCCGCTGTTTACATTGGTTACAAAAAATGTAACTTTTATGTTATATTTGGCAAGCACGTCAAGAAGCTGCTGTGTGTAAGCACCAGGACCATCGTCGAATGTAAGGTATACAACCTTTGAACCGGGATTGACAGCGGCAGAGTCAGCCTGCTTTACGGCTTCAACAGTTACAGTTCTGCCAATTGAGTTGGTGTTGCCAAATTTGTCAGTAGCTGTATAAGTTAAAGTATAGTCACCAGAACGGTAATTCTTAACTTCACCAGATACTGTTATGCTGTCAGAAATGTCATTGCCGTGGGAATCTGTGGCAGCAGCACCGGTATCTTTGTATTTAGTTCCGGCTTTAATTGTTACATGGCTGTCACCATTGAGTGTGAGTGAAGGAGCAATTCCGTCATTATATTCAACAGTTCTTGTAACAGTTGTCTTATTGCCAGAGGAGTCGCTGACAGTGTAAGTAACGACATTGTCCTTTTCGTGGCGTGTAACCTTATCGGTAATATCACCATCATAATTGTCAGTGGCTGTAAAACCTTCTTCCTTATAAGCTTCACCTGTCTTAGGGTAATATCCCTCAACTGTGTTAAGTTCTATCACGGGAGCAGCTGTATCAACGACTTTAACTTCTCTTGTCTTAGTCGATGAAAGAAAGCCTTTCTTAGCTTTGTAATGTATATGGTATGTTCCGAGTTTAGAGCAGTCTACTTCGCCGCTTATTGATACATCAACAGATTTATTCTTAAAAGAAAGTGTATTATACGAAGCTGAAGCTCCTTCCTCTGTATATGTATCACCATATTCTATTGTTTCGTTTTCTTTTCCATTTACAATGATATTGATGTTAAATAAGGAAAAAAATAAAATTACAAGAAGCAATAGTACAACTACAACAGAAGTAATTACTATTATAAGCTTTTTGTTCTTAAGTTCTTTTGTAATCATAGGTGTTATCTCCTGACTTATTATTCTAACTAGAGCATTATATTCCTTTTTATAGAAAAAATTAACACTTTTTTGAAAAAATATTAAATTTTTAAAAAGATTTTTTTGGGATATATTTTAATAATATAGTAAAAATACTTTTGCGTTCTGAATAATCAAATATTACAAAAATAGGTACAATAGATTTTAGATAATGGCTTTACTTTTTTGTCGAATAATACTAATATACATATATAGAGAGATTATTATCTCATATTTCGATTTAGGAGGTTATATAACAATGGCTAGAGAAAAACAGTCAATGGATGGTAATACAGCCGCTGCTCATGTTGCGTATGCATTTACAGAAGTAGCTGGTATCTATCCTATCACTCCTTCCAGCCCAATGGCGGATGTTGTTGACCAGTGGTCAGCAGCAGGAAGAAAGAATATTTTTGGTAACACAGTAAAGGTAACAGAGATGCAGTCTGAAGCAGGCGCTGCTGGTACAGTACATGGTTCACTTGCAGCAGGTGCTCTTACAACAACATTCACAGCTTCACAGGGTCTTTTACTTATGATTCCTAATATGTATAAGATTGCTGCTGAACAGCTTCCTTGTGTATTTGATGTATCAGCTCGTACAGTTGCTACACAGTCACTTAACATTTTCGGTGATCATAGTGATGTTTATGCATGTCGTCAGACAGGTTTTGCTATGCTTGCTGAGACAAACCCACAGGAAGTTATGGACTTAAGCCCAGTTGCACATCTTGCAGCTATTGATGGCAAGGTTCCATTCATCAACTTCTTTGATGGTTTCCGTACATCACACGAGATTCAGAAGATTGAAAAGTGGGATTACGAAGATCTTAAGGAAATGTGCCCAATGGACAAGGTTGAAGAGTTCCGTGCTCATGCACTTAACCCTAACAAGCCAGCTATGCGTGGTTCACATGAAAACGGAGATGTATTCTTCCAGCATCGTGAAGCATGTAACACAGTATATGATGAACTTCCAGAAGTAGTAGAAAAGTACATGAAGAAGGTTAACGAGAAGCTTGGTACTAACTACGACTTATTTAACTACTATGGTGCACCTGATGCAGACAGAGTTATCGTAGCTATGGGTTCTATCAACGACGTTGCAGAAGAAGTTATTGATTACTTAACAGCTAAGGGTGAGAAGGTTGGTCTTGTTAAAGTAAGACTTTACCGTCCATGGTCATCTAAGGCACTCTTAAAGGTTCTTCCTAAGACAGCTAAGAAGGTTGCTGTTCTTGACAGAACTAAGGAACCAGGATCACTTGGTGAGCCACTTTACCTTGATGTTGCTACAACACTTCGTGAAGCAGGTCTTAACGATATCACATTAGTTGGTGGACGTTATGGTTTAGGTTCAAAGGATACTCCTCCTTCATCAGTATTCGCTGTATATAAGGAATTAGAGAAGGATGAGCCAAAGAACAGATTCACAATCGGTATTGTTGATGATGTTACTAACCTTTCACTTCCAGAGGTTAAGCCAGCTCCTATTACTTCAGCTCCTGGTACAGTAGAATGTAAGTTCTGGGGTCTTGGTGGTGATGGTACAGTAGGTGCTAACAAGAACTCTACTAAGATCATCGGTGACCATACAGATAAGTATATTCAGGCATACTTCCAGTATGACTCTAAGAAGACAGGTGGTATTACAATCAGCCACTTAAGATTTGGTGATAACCCAATCAGAAGTCCATACTATATCAATCAGGCTGACTTCGTAGCATGTCATAATCCTTCATATGTTGTTAAGGGTTATAAGATGGTTCAGGATGTTAAGCCAGGCGGAATCTTTATGATTAACTGCCAGTGGTCAGATGAAGAACTTAATCAGCATATGCCAGCAGAAGCTAAGCAGTATATTGCTAAGAATAATATCCAGCTTTACACAATCAACGCTATTGATAAAGCTATTGAAATCGGTATGGGTAAGAGAACTAACACAATCTTACAGTCAGCATTCTTCAAGCTTGCTAACGTAATGCCTATTGATGAAGCTGTTGAATATATGAAGGCAGCTGCTAAGAAGTCATACAGCAAGAAGGGTGATGCAGTAGTTGAGATGAACTATAAGGCTATCGATGCAGGTGTTGATGCAGTACATAAGGTAGAAGTACCAGCAGACTGGGCAACAGCAGTTGATGATAAGAAGCCAGTTGAAAGAACAGGACGTCCTGCTACAGTTAAGATGGTTAACGAACTTCTTGATCCTATCGGAAAGATGGATGGTGACAGCCTTCCAGTATCTGCATTTAAGGATATTGCAGATGGTCAGTTTGAGACAGGTGCTTCAGCATACGAGAAGAGAGGAACAGCCGTTATGGTTCCTGAGTGGGATCCAGCAAGCTGTGTTCAGTGTAACAGCTGTGCATTCGTATGTTCACATGCTACTATCAGACCATTCATTCTTGATGCTAAGGAACAGGCAGAAGCTCCTTCACAGATTAAGCTTGCTGATTCTAAGCATGCAACAGACACAACAATGAAGTACACAATGTCAGTATCTCCATTAGATTGTATGGGATGTGGCGAATGTGTTACTGTATGTCCTAAGGCTGGAGAAGCTCTTAAGATGGTTCCACAGGAATCACAGGCAGAAGAGCAGCCAGTATTCGATTATCTTGTAGCTAACGTAGGTAAGAAGGATATTAAGCCAGCATTAGTAAATACACCAATCGGTTCTCAGTATAACCAGCCACTCCTTGAGTTCTCAGGAAGCTGTGCAGGTTGTGCAGAAACATCTTATGCTAGATTAATTACACAGTTATTTGGTGAGCAGATGTATATTTCTAACGCTACAGGTTGTTCTTCAATCTGGGGTGGTCCAGCTGCAACATCACCATATACAGTAAACAAGGATACATTAAAGGGACCAGCTTGGGCTAACTCATTATTTGAGGATAATGCAGAACATGGTTTTGGTATGTATCTTGGACAGAAAGTTCTTCGTGATCAGGCTATTGGCAAGATTGAAGAGATGGCTGCATCTGATAAGGCAACAGACAGCTTTAAGGCAGCAGCAGCTAAGTACCTTGAGACAAAGGATGATACTAAGGCTAACACACCAGCTACAGAAGCTCTTATTGCAGAACTTGAAAAGGCAGCAGCAGATGGATGCCCAACAGCTCCAGAAGTACTTGCTAAGAAGGATTACCTTGCTAAGAAGTCTGTATGGATCTTCGGTGGTGATGGTTGGGCTTACGATATCGGTTTCGGTGGTCTTGACCATGTACTTGCTTCAGGTGAGAATGTAAATGTTATGGTATTCGATACAGAAATGTATTCTAATACAGGTGGACAGGCTTCTAAGGCTTCTAACATCGGTGAAGTTTGCCAGTTCGCTGCAGCTGGTAAGGAAATCGGCAAGAAGTCACTTGCTGAAATCGCTATGAGCTATGGCTATGTATATGTAGCACAGATTGCTCTTGGTGCTAACCCAGCACAGGCATTAAAGGCTATCGAAGAAGCTGAAAGCTACAACGGACCATCATTAATCATTGGTTATGCTCCTTGCGAACTTCACGGTATCGCTAAGGGTGGTATGAACCACTGCCAGGATGAAATGAAGAAGGCTGTTAAGGCTGGATATTGGAATCTCTTCTCATTCAACCCTGCATTAAAGGCTGAAGGAAAGAATCCATTCACATTAACATCTAAGGAAGGCGATGGCTCATATCAGGATTTCCTTAACAATGAGGCACGTTATACACGTCTTGTTAAGCCATTCCCAGAAAGAGCAGAAAGACTCTTTGCTAAGTCTGAGGAAGTTGCTAATGAGAGATATCAGCATTTACTCAAGCTTGTTGATTTATACAAGTAATTGTAAATTAAATACCTGAGTAATTATCTTTACAGATAATTATCCGGATATTATGGTTATGAACCCCTTAACATATAATTTAATTGTTAAGGGGTTCTTTTTTAAACAAAAGATTGGAGGCTTGTATGAGTGAAAAAGGTGCATTAAAAAACAAAAAAATAGAAGTAATAGCATTGGTAATCCTTGCGGCTTTTATAGTTGCACTTGGATTCCTTGTATACAGGTATAATAAGAATAAAGATTTCATATACGAGAAACATTTACAGGAAAATGTTATAACAATTAATAGTGAGAACATAACTTTGAAAGATTTCTCTTATTATGTGTATGTTGTGGAAAAGAAGATAAATGAGATGGCGTTACAGTATAATCCTGATGATGCTAATGAATTTTGGAATACACATTTTAAGAATTCACTTGACAGTGTGTTTACAAGGGATTATGCTAAACAACTGGCGATAGATTTATGTGAGTATGATTATATAATGGAATATGAGTCAACAGTATATAATCTATATCTGACAGATAGTGATAAGCAATCGTGCAAATCAAATGCACACGATACCTATGAAGATATGTCTGAAAAAGCTCATAATAATACTAAGCTGACAGAAGACGATATATATAACATCTTGTGTCGAAAGAAGCTTGTTGAGAAATATGTAACAAGAGCTGCACAGAAGGTACAGGAAGAAGGCTTTGAGGGCGACAGTTCGTTGTTTAATTATGATGGCGATTTCTACAAAGAAAAGATTAAGATTAAATATGATGTTACTGAGAATCACAAGCTGCTGGATAAAATAACAATGGGCAGAGTGACGGTTAATTAGAACGGAACACTTTAGCGGACAAGGAGAAAGACAATGACAAAGGATATGACAAAGGGTTCACCCCTTAGATTAATTCTTGGATTTGCATTTCCAATGCTTCTTGGAATGCTTTTTCAGCAATTTTATAATCTTGTTGACACAATGATAGTTGGTAAAACGCTTGGTGTGTCAGCACTGGCTGGTGTTGGCGCAACAAGCTCTATCAATTTTATGATTATTGGTTTTTGTATGGGTATATGCAGTGGTTTTGCTATTCCGGTTGCACAGCAGTTTGGTGCAGGGAAATACAGTGAACTTAGAAAATATGTATTTAATGGGTATGTATGCAGTGCAGTATTTGCTGTTGTTATGACGATATTGTCAGTTGTATTCTGTGCTCCGATATTAAGACTGCTCAACACGCCGGATGATATATTTATGCATGCTTATAATTATATTGTGATTATATTTGCAGGTATTCCAACCGTATTTTTATATAATATTGTGTCAGGTATAATTCGTTCGCTTGGTGACAGCAAGACACCTGTATATTTTCTTGTGTTGTCATCAGTCATAAATATAGCTTTGGATTTCATACTTATATTATATGTAAAGATGGGTGTTGCAGGAGCAGGCGTTGCAACTGTTGTATCACAGCTTATAGCAGGAGTTGGCTGTACAATATATATGTACAAGAAGTTTGACATACTTAAGGGCACTAAGCAGGAAAAAGTGATAAGTAAAAAACATATAAGCAACCTGTGCTTCATAGGGGTTCCTATGGGGCTTCAGTATTCGATAACAGCAATAGGAAGTACAATACTTCAGGCGGCAGTAAATGGACTTGGTTCGTCATATGTAGCGGCTATGACAGCTGGTTCTAAGATGTTTAACTTTACCTGCTGTCCATTTGATGCACTTGGTTCTACAATGGCAACATACGGAGGACAGAATGTTGGTGCTGGAAAGATAGACAGACTCGGAAAGGGTATAAAAGCCGCAATGTTAATTGGTGCTGTATACAGTGTTGTTGCACTTGTAGTGTTATATTTCTCGGCTGATTATATTGCACTCCTGTTCGTTGATGCAGGAGAAACTGCAATTATAGAATTGACAAGAAGATTTATAATGGCATCAGCATTGTTCTATATCCCGCTTACAGGTGTTAATGTATACAGATTCTGTATACAGGGAATGGGCTTTTCGGTATTTGCTATATTAGCAGGTGTATTTGAAATGCTTGCAAGAACACTTGTTGCAATACTTTTAATTCCACATATTGGTTTTAATGGTGCGTGTCTTGCCAATCCGGCGGCGTGGATAGCAGCTGATTTATTCTTAATTCCGGCTTTTATACATTGCTGTAATAAGCTTAAGAGATATGAATAAAATCACGGTAACAGGGCAATCTTAATGTTATAGTTATCTGTTCAGGGCTGGTGGTGATGTTACATCACAGCATTGAGAGGTAACGTTAGCTGGTCGAGAAGATATGAAAGGATGCCTATAATGAGTGATTTTAGCAATAATGTTAAAGAGAATATTAAAAGGTTGGAAACCAGTCTTAACGTAGAACGTAATTTTGATATACTTCAGAGAGAAGTAATAATTGCAGGGCGTAAGGCTGGCTTCTTTTTTATAGATGGATTTGTTCGGGAAGATATGGCTGAGAAGCTTATGCAGTTCTTTTATTCGTTGAAAGAATCGGACATAACAAGTCTTGATATATTTCTGGAGAAAGGTATGCCTTATACAGAGGTTACAAGGAGTGGAAATGTTGATTATGTTATAACACAGTTTCTGTCAGGTGTATCTATTATGACGATAGACGGTTTTGATGAATGTCTGTTAATAGATTGCAGAACGTATCCTATGCGTTCAGTATCAGAGCCATGGAAAGACAGGGTGTTAAGAGGTTCAAGGGACGGTTTTGTGGAAACACTTGTATCCAATGCAGCACTTTTAAGAAGAAGGATACGTGACCCAAGATTCTCTATGGAATTATATGGAGTTGGCAGACGTTCACGTTCAGATGTTGCGATATGTTATATATCGGACTCTGTTGACCAGAGTGTTCTTAATAGAATGAGAAAGCTTATACAATCAATAGATGTTGATGCGCTCACTATGAATATAGAAAGTCTTGCAGAGTGTATGTTCACACATAAATGGATTAACCCATTTCCGAAGTTTAAATACTCAGAACGCCCAGATACCGCGACAGCGGCAATACTTGACGGGAATATTGTAATTATGGTAGACAATTCTCCCGCAGTTATGATAATTCCTGCATCTATCTTTGATATTATAGAGGAAGCAGATGATTTTAACTTTTCACCAATGATTGGCTCATATCTTAGAATTACAAGATTTTTCTTCTCTATTGTAACGTGGATATTAACTCCGTTATGGCTGCTTTTTGTAAACAATCCTGACTGGGTCCCTGAATTTATGAAATTCGTGCTTATAACAGATGATATAACCGTGCCTGTGCTTTTACAGCTCCTTATACTTGAACTTGCAGTTGATGGTCTTAAGCTTGCGGCAGTCAATACACCTACTATGTTATCGACACCTCTAAGTATTGTAGCAGGTATTGTTGTTGGTGAATATGCAGTTAGTTCAGGCTGGTTCAATCCGGAGGCACTTCTTTATATGGCGGTTGTAACAGTAGGAACTTATGGACAGACAAATTTTGAAATGGGTTACGCATTTAAGTTCTTAAGGGTGCTTACTCTTATACTCACACAGATATTTAATCTTGGCGGATTTATTGCAGGAGTTGTAATATCTGTGCTTATGATAGCGTTTAACAGGACTATAACGGGTAAGAGTTATATATATCCGCTTATTCCCTGGGATGGGAAAATGCTTAAGAGGAAGGTACTCAGGGTCAGACTGCCGCATAGTTATAAGTAGAGAAAAGATATATTGTTCTTGCAATTTTGCTAAAAATTTATATAATAGATATTGACAAAAGCTATGTATGATTTATTTGAAAGAATTGCCGTTTAATTGTATTTTATATTAGGATATTATATTGTTTGGATTAAATGAAATGTAGAATGTGAGATATCTGATTTAATAAGGTTTTGTGGTGATTAAGATATGGTTATATTATAATATGTTATAAAACATTTGTTGTTGTATAGTTTTAGGTTTATGAAATATGAGTGTTGACATTTATTTGTAGTTGTTATACTATAATAATGTTATTACCATTCAAAATAACATAGCAGGTTAAAATAAATTTTTAAACTAAATGATTACAGTTGCGTATGGCAACTAAACTAAGAAGTCTGAAAAGTAACATTTTTGGACTTTTTTTTTATCTGCAAATAAAAATAAAAATAATGTTGTTGTATATGGAGGAAAATATTGAATATATGATATAAAAGGAGTATCATTATAATTAATAGATAAATAATGGCTAAGGATAAATATTGTACAATTATGTCCTCACTAGAAAGACATATTTTGAGTAATCTATTGAAATGTATCTTAAGCACAAACAAAAATAAAAAAATAATAATACAGGAGGAAAGAAATTATGTATAACATAGGGTTAGATATAGGAACTGGTTCTGTCGGCTGGTGTTTAACAGATGAGAATGGGTATTTGCTAAAAGTAAATAGGAAAGGTAATAATGGCAACACATATAGAAATAGTGCTTGGGGAGTAAGATTGTTTGAGTCAGCAGATACAGCGGCTGATTGCAGGATAAAAAGAAGTACAAGAAGGCGTTATAAAAGAAGACGAACGAGAATTATAGAGCTAAGAAAGATAATGTCAGATATGATAATGCCGATTGACCCTAATTTTTATGCAAGATTAGACGAAGCATTTTTGTGGAATGAGGATAAGAGCGATAAAGCAAAAGCACCATTTTTATTATTTAATGATAATGGATATGATGATGTTAAATATTACACAGATTATCCAACAATATATCATTTGAGGAAACATTTACTTGAAACAAAAGAGAAGGCTGACCCAAGATTTATATATCTGGCATTACACCATATGATGAAGTATAGAGGACATTTTTTATTTGAGGGACAGTCATTTGAAGCAATAGATAATATAGAAGATACATTTATAGAGTTAGAACATTTGGTAAATGTATATGTTAAGGAAAAAGAAGATACAGATAACAATGCCGAGAATAATGCTTTATATCAAGAAATAAAAAATTATTTGGCAGATAATAAAGTGAAAAATAAAGATAAAAAAGAATATATAACAGATACATTTATCAAAGCAGATTATGATAATAAATATTCAAAGGAACTTGCGGCGGCAGTTCTTGGCTATGAATTTAATGTAGGGATTATTGTTAATGATAACAGTTTAACAGATGAAGATGGTAAAGCATTGAAAGCTAAATTCGCAGATGCCAAATATGAGGAGAAGGAGGAAAAGTTAAGTGATACGCTTGGAGAAAGATATTATATTATTGAAACTCTTAAAAAGATATATTCGTGGAAGGTGCTTCACAGCATATTAGGTGATAATAAGTATCTTTCATATGCTATGGTAGATAAATATGAAAAACATAGCGAACAGCTTAAAGCATTAAAATACTTGTTTCATAAGTATACAAGTCAGGATGAATATAGTGAATTTTTTCATCAGGAAAAGAATAAAGAAGGTAAATATATAGTTAATTATGCCAACTATATAAAAGGAATAAAAAGGCTGAGTAATGAAACAAACAAGAAATACAATACAAAACAACAGTTGTATCAAAGCATAAAGGAAAAATTAGGTGAGAGGGCGGCAGATGATGAAGTTTATAAGAAGATTTTGGTAGAAATGGAACAGGAAACATTTCTTGAAAAGATAAATAATGTTGATAATTCAGCAATACCATATCAGTTAAATTTAATGGAGATGGATAAGATATTGACACAACAGGGAGTGTACTACAAAGAATTAAGGGATAATAAAGAACTATTGCTTAAAATGCTGTCTTCAAAAATTCCTTATTATGTAGGACCGCTTAATAATAATAGCAATGGAAATCGTAATTTTGCGTGGATGACGAAAAAAGCGGGGAAAGAAAATGAAAAGGTGTATCCTTGGAATGTTAAAGATGTTGTGGATATAGATGTTACAGCAGAAGATTTTATTACGAAGATGACTAATTATTGTACATATCTTCCTGATGAAAAAGTGCTTCCAAAGGAGTCGTTGTTATATCAAAGATATATGTTATTAGAGGAGTTATCACAGATAAGAATAGATGGCAAGAAGCTTAGTAAAGAAGACAGAAAAGCAATAATAAATGATTTATTTATTGGCAAGGGAAGGGTTAAGGTAAGCGATAAAGATTTTAAAGAATATCTTAATAAAGTTAATTATGTCAAGGTTAATGGCAAAGGATATGATGTTACAGGATACCAGAGCGATGATGGCTTTGCCTGCGCTCTAAGCAGTTATAATAAGTTCAGACGTATACTAGGACATATAGATGAACAAAATGGAAAAATGATAGAAGATATAATATACTGGATTACTGTATTTGAAGATAAAGATATAGTTAAAAGAAAGATAAATAAGCAGTATGCAGACAGGCTTAGTGCTGAACAGTTAAAGAAGATATTGAAGTTAAAATTCAAGGGCTGGGGGCGTTATTCTTCTAAACTGTTAAATGGCATAAAAGGTGATATGGGAACAACTATTATTGAAATGCTTGAGGATGCTGACAAAAGATTTGCATATTGCGATTATTGTCCTAATTTTATGCAGATTATTAATAAAGATGAGAAGATAAAGCAGATAATAGATGATAACCGACCTAGATATGATGGAACAAAAGATTTATTAGATGTTATACAGGATATGCATACATCACCAGCTAACAGGCGTGGTATATGGCAGACAATGAAGGCAATCGAAGAGATAATTGAATATATGGGTGAAAAACCACAGCAGATATATATTGAATTTGCAAGGGAAGATGACCCTAAGGCTAAGAATAAAAGAGCTGACTCAAGAAAAAGAGCTATTGATAAGGCACTTAAGAAATTAAAAGAGGATGTGGTTGATGAGTATAATGAAAATGTATATAAGGAATTAAAACAATATGAGAAGCGTTTAGATGAAGAAAAGGTGTATCTTTACTTTATGCAGAATGGGAAGTCTTTGTATACAGGTGAAGAGTTAAATCTTAATGAGCCGGGAAATCTTGAGATAGACCATATAATTCCATATTCATTATCAGATGATGATAGTCTGGATAATAAGGCATTAGTATTAAAGAGAGAAAATCAGAATAAAGGTAATAAGATAGTAAAAGAAGCATTTCTGCAATCATATTCTGACAGTGATATGAAAAGTTATTGGAAAGCTCTTAAAAAAGCAGGTTTGATGTCTGAAAAGAAATATAATAATCTAATGAAAGATAATGTAAATGAAGTGCTTACAAGAGGATTTATTAACCGCCAGCTTGTCGAAACAAGACAGATTGTTAAGTCTGTAGCAAACCTTATTCTTGATTATTATAATGAACAGATTGATGTAATAGAAGTAAAGGCTGGTTTAAGTACAAGTGTCAGGAAAATGCTTACATATGAGAAAAAAGATAGTAATGGGTTCTGGGAAGAAAATAAAGATAATTGTATGTTCTATAAAAATAGGGATATGAATGATTATCATCACGCACACGATGCGTATCTTGCCAATATTATAGGTATGTATATACAGAAGAATTATCCACATTTGCAGAAGGAACTTAATTATTCACAGTATAGAAGAGTATGGCGTAAATATTATGAAAATACAAAGAACAATAATGGAGTAAACTGGTTTGCAACGCTTGGTAAATTCAGCAGTAATAATGAGGAAGCAGACTGGTATGGTCAAGATATTATAGCCTATATGAGAAAAATATTCTGTTATAGAGATGTTCTTATATCTAAAAAGGTAGAAGAAAATACGGGAGCATTTTATAGTGAAACTAAATATCCAAGAGAGGATAAAGCAGACAGCAAGCTTGTGCCTCTGAAACAGGGCGATAATATGCGTGGTGCCAATAATCTTAAAGAACTTGATACAAGAAAGTATGGAGGATATAAAGGTGGTGAAAAAGCTTATTTTGTACTTGTAAAATATTGTATCGAAAAGGCACTGAAGAAGAGTGTTAAAAAAGAGTATCATATGGAATTCGTTGAAATACCTGTATATATTGCAAGAGGTATTAAAAATAAGGATATTAATCTATATGATTATGTGTGTGACATTTTAAATGAAGCTAATAAAAATAGTGTTGCAGATGTTGAAATATTGCGAAATAAAGTTCCTAAATACCAGATGATAATAGGAGAAAATGGAGAGGAATATTATCTTGTTGGTGCAACAGAGGTGATTAATTCAAAACAGTTTGTACTCGGTGGGGCTAATCAGCGATATAACAGGCTGTTGAATTATATTACATATGGTGAAAATGATAAATGGCAGTATATACAGACAGAGTTAATAGATGAGCAGTTGATAGGACTATATAATTTGCTTATAGCTAAAATTAAAGATGAATACAAAGGCTTTTCTAAAGAAGCGGTTAGGATACAGGAAAATAATTCATTTGATAAACTTGATGTAAAGAATAAGAAAGAATTTATAGCAGAGATGATTAAGCTTGTTCAGCCAGACTCCGACTATCCATATTTAGGAAAGTATGCAACAGGATTGTCCAATAGAATGGGCCGAAAGACTGGAGAAAAAGTTGGTAAAAAGATTACGCTTGTAGATAAGTCAGTTACGGGTTTATACGAGAGGAGAACAACATTTGAGCTGGAGGACGATAGTAGTACAAAGTCATGTTAAATTAAGTTATAAGAATGGTTATATGATATCAAGAGGTGAAGATGTCAGGATGGTACACCTGAGTGAAATTAATACTGTTATAATTGATTCTACTCAGGTATCATTGACATCATATCTTCTATGTGAGCTGGTTAAAAGAAAAATAAAAGTTATATTCTGTGATGAAAAAAGAAATCCATGCAGTGAATTAATGTCATATTATGGAGCTTATAACTCTAGTAAAAAAATACGTAAGCAGATTCAATGGGATATGGAGTATGCCAAAGAAATATGGACATATATTGTGAAACAGAAAATATTAAATCAGGCAGAAATGCTTTCTAAATATGGATTTGAAACTAATATTAAGTTAATGCAGTATGCAGAAGAAATAGAGCCATTTGATATGACAAACAGGGAAGCACACGCAGCTAAAGTGTATTTTAATAGTCTGTTTGGCAAAGAATTTTCAAGAGATGATGTCAATTCAATTAATGCGGCACTAAATTATGGTTATGGAATTTTATTATCTAATTTTAATAAAGAAATAGTATCAGATGGATATTTAACGCAGTTAGGCATTAAACATACTAATGAATACAACCCATATAATCTATCCTGTGATTTAATGGAACCATTCAGAGTTCTGGTGGACGAAATTGTATTTAATAACATAGATAAAACATTTGATTCTGATTATAAGATGCAGCTTGTAAATGTTCTGAATAAGCGGATTAATTATTGTGGGCGTGAGTATTATGTTACAAATGCTATTCAGATATATCTTGACAAAATGTTTAATGCGATAGAACAGAAAAGTTTTATTGCATCAATGATATATCAATTTGAATGATTAGTAGATTTATGAGAGTAATGGTGTTTTTTGATTTGCCCACAATAACAGATAAAAACAGACACGACTATAGAAAGTTCCGGCAGTTTCTTGTTCAGGAGGGATTTATTATGATGCAGGAATCTGTGTATACAAAGCTTGTTCTGAATGGAACTATGGTTAATCTTATGAAGAATAAGATAAGAAAGAATAAGCCGCAGGAAGGCTTGGTAGAAATGCTCGTTATAACAGAAAAACAATTCAGTGGGATTGAATATGTGTCAGGTGGAGAACAGGAAAATATAGTGGATGGAGAGGAAAGGTTAATTATTATATGATAATGAAAATATTTTCTCTGGAGAATGACATAATATTTTCAGAAGAATGTATTAATGTACTTCAAATTCAGGATAAAAAATTATTTGCTAATGTTATAAACAGCCTTAATGATAATATTAATGGTATTCAAAATACTAAAGAACGTATAATTATACTAGATAATGATACAGAGATTAAAATGGAAAAAGAAGCATTAATGGTTATTGATGTGTTTAATATTGATTTTAATCAAAAGAAAATACAAAGTGCTTTATATAATAAAATTGAAAAAATATATAAGCAGGAATTTGAAAGAATGTCAGAGTTTCAGACTCTTTTTCAAAAATTACAATTAAATATATTAGACGTGTTTAATGAATTTCCGTTTGAGTTTAATTATAAAGATAGTATAGGAATACAAGAATATTTAAAATTATTAGGGCTTAAGATATCGAATAATAAAGGGAAAATTATAGATAAGATATTTTCGTTAATAGATGCTGTTGAATATCTTTCTGTCGCAAAATTATTAATATTTGTTAATCTGAAATTATATCTGAGTGATGATGAATTAAATGAGATATACAAATATGCGATGTATAAAAAGGTTAATATATTGCTTATAGAGACAGGTGAAGAAAAAGAGCCGATAAAAAATGAAAAAATATTGTTTGTTGATAGTGATTATGACGAAATAATATTGTATAATAAATAAAAAGTTACCATTCAGAATACAGGTGTGGTGCTAGCACCTGAAAAACTTTGGTTTTAGGAGTATGTTATTTTGAATGGTAACAAAACAGATTTCGCTAATACATCTATTGAAACATAGTTTTAGGAGTATGTTATTTTGAATGGTAACAAAACAGTGCTGTGTTAAATGCCTTAAGCTGTACCGTTTTAGGAGTATGTTATTTTGAATGGTAACAAAACTATGATTGATGGACGTTATGCTTGTGCTATGTTTTAGGAGTATGTTATTTTGAATGGTAACAAAACTAGTGCTCAATGCAGATTATGGAGATGTTGTGTTTTAGGAGTATGTTATTTTGAATGGTAACAAAACTATATGTGAGTGTATTCCCTAAGGGTATTAGTTTTAGGAGTATGTTATTTTGAATGGTAACAAAACAGGTGGCGTTGGTATTCCTTTAGATGGCTAGTTTTAGGAGTATGTTATTTTGAATGGTAACAAAACTTGTGCGCACATAAAACCGAGGTTTCCTTTGTTTTAGGAGTATGTTATTTTGAATGGTAACAAAACTAACAAAATTACGCAGGAAATTAATGATAAGTTTTAGGAGTATGTTATTTTGAATGGTAACAAAACAGACCCATATACGACCTTATTATATCCATAGTTTTAGGAGTATGTTATTTTGAATGGTAACAAAACCAATTTGTCCATTTTTATCTGTAATAATGTGTTTTAGGAGTATGTTATTTTGAATGGTAACAAAACATAAGGTTTATGGGCGTACTGACTTTATGTGTTTTAGGAGTATGTTATTTTGAATGGTAAAAAGCAATTGTTTTATAAATGTAGGGGAGTGGTTGTATGATACAGGAAGAGGCGATTATATTAGCAAGACAAGCAGAAAGAGAAATGATGCAAAACAGGGAAATTAAAGTTAGATGTCCCAAATGTGGAACAATGCCTAGAATTACAAATACACTTAGAGGTGAGAGGTTTGTTGTAAGCTGCGACTGCGGATATATTTATAACTGTGAGATTTATTAATCATAGTTACAGATAAGAGTATGGAATATAAGTAAATAAGTTTATATAATTTTTCTAATTAATTCCGCTTTTATTAATGGTAATTCCCAATAAATGTGATACACTTATATCATTAATGGAATTGTATTGTGATTTATTGATAATCTATGAGTGTTGGAGGAATTATGAGCAAGGTAATCGGAATTGATTTGGGAACAACTAATAGCTGCGTGGCGGTGATAGAAGGTGATACACCGACAGTTATAACTAATAGTGAGGGCTATAGAACGACACCATCAGTTGTTGCATTTACCAGGAACAAAGAACGTCTTGTTGGAGATACAGCTAGAAGACAAGCATCAGTTAATTCAGATAGAACCATTTTCTCTATCAAAAGATATATGGGTACGGATTATAAGAAGAAGATAGATGGCAAGTCGTATACACCGCAGGAGATTTCAGCATATATTCTGATGAAGTTAAAGAAAGATGCGGAGAATTTCCTAGGCGAAGAAGTTACAGATGCTGTTATAACAGTACCGGCATACTTTAATGATGCACAGAGACAGGCTACTAAGGATGCGGGCAAGATAGCAGGACTTAATGTCCTTAGAATCATTAATGAACCAACAAGTGCGGCACTTGCATATGGACTTGATAATGGCAATCCTCAGAAGATACTTGTATATGATCTTGGAGGAGGAACATTTGACGTTTCAGTTATTGATATAGGTGATAATGTTATTGAAGTGCTTGCAACGTCAGGTGATAATCATCTTGGTGGAGATGATTTTGATGCAAGGCTTGTTAATTATCTTGTTGAACGCTTTAAAGAGACTGATGGAATTAATCTGTCTAAAGATGCTTCAGCTATGCAGAGATTAAGAGAAGAGGCTGAGAAAGCCAAGAAAGAATTGTCGTCTGCATTTAATGCCAATATTAATCTCCCATTTATTGCGATGGCTAAAGATGGACCACATCATATGGATATGAATATTTCAAGACAGCAGTTTAATGAGCTGACGGCTGATCTTGTTGATAAGACAGTTATTCCTGTTGAAAATGCTCTCCATGATGCAGGACTTAATAAGAATGATATAGGAATGGTGCTTCTTGTTGGAGGTTCAACAAGGATTCCGGCGGTTCAGGATAAGGTAAGACAGATTATGGGAAAAGAACCATCAAGAAATCTTAATCCTGATGAGTGCGTGGCACTTGGTGCGGCGGTTCAGGGTGGTAAGCTTGGCAACCAGCTTATGCCAGGCTCAGCGGCATCAGAGATTATACTTATGGACGTAACACCTTTGTCGTTGTCAATAGAGACTGTTGGAGGAATTGCAAGCAGACTTATAGAGCGTAATACTACAATACCTACAAGACACAGCCAGATATTTACTACGGCTGGTAATTTCCAGACATCAGTAGATATTAAGGTATTTCAGGGTGAGAGAAGATTTACAAGGGATAATAAGCTTTTGGGTAATTTCAAGCTTAATGGTATCAAGAGGGCTATGGCAGGTGTTCCACAGATAGAGGTAACATTTGATATTGATGCCAATGGAATTGTCAATGTATCAGCTAAAGACCTTGGAACTGGAAGAGAGCAGTCTATTACGATAACTTCAAGCTCTAATATGTCAGAGGAAGAGATTGAGAGAGCTAAGTGGGAAGCGGAAGTGTATGGCGAGCAGGATAAGAAGAATGAGGAATACTGGAATTCGCATATTGAAGCTGAGAATACTTTAAAGAGAGCTGAGGGCGAATACAGCCAGAATAAAAAGGTATGGGATAAAGCTAAGAAGAAGGCTGTAAAGGAAGCTATTAACCAGTTGAAAAGAATTGTTGTCAAGTGTAAGCCTGAGAAGATGAATGCAGATTTAGCACATCAGTTAGATGAGCTTAGAATTAATCTTGAAAATGTTTTGAATAATTAATGGAAATCTGATATTATCTATAGAGTGTTATTTTATAGATAATATCAGTTTTTTATATAGATGTATACAGAATAGGAGGCAGATAAGTGGCAGCAGGTTCAACATATGGTAATATTTTTAAATTTATGACTTGGGGTGAATCTCACGGAGAGGGACTCGGAGTTGTTGTTGATGGCTGTCCTGCGGGAATTTCTCTTTGTGAAGAAGATATACAGAAGTTTCTTAACAGAAGAAAACCAGGACAGTCAAAGTATACTACACCTAGGAAAGAAGATGATAAAGTAAGTATTTTGTCAGGTGTATTTGAAGGAAAGACGACAGGAACGCCGATTTCTATGGTAGTATATAATAAAACACAGCGTTCAGCAGATTATTCTGAGATAGCAGGCTATTACAGACCTGGACATGCAGATTATACATTTGATGAAAAATATGGTTTCAGGGATTACAGAGGCGGCGGACGAAGCTCTGGAAGGGAAACTATAGGCAGGGTTGCGGCAGGAGCAATAGCTGTTAAGATATTAGAGGAACTTGGAATAAATGTATGCGCATATTCATCAAGAATTGGCGGAATTAATATAGACTATAATAATTTTGATTTGAAAGAACGTGATAATAACGCATTTAATATGCCAGACAGTAATGCTGCTATGCAGGTTGAGAAGTACGCAGATGAGAAGCTGAAAGAGCAGGATTCAATGGGTGGAATAATTGAGTGTGTTGTAACTGGTATGATGGCTGGTGTTGGAGACCCTGTATTTGAGAAGCTGGATGCTAATCTTGCAAAGGCTATAATGTCCATTGGTGCTGTAAAAGGCTTTGAAATTGGTGATGGATTTGCAGCAGCAGACAGTACAGGAAGTACGAATAATGACAGCTTTACTATTAAAGATGGAAGGATTGTCAAAAAGACCAATCACAGTGGTGGTGTGCTTGGTGGTATGAGCGATGGCTCTGATATAATCATAAGAGCGGCAGTCAAGCCTACACCTTCAATAGCAAGAACTCAAGAGACGGTCAGCAAATCTGGCGAAGATATAGAGGTATCAATAAAGGGAAGACACGACCCAATGATAGTTCCAAGAGCTGTAGTTGTTGTCGAGGCGATGACAGCAGTTACTCTTGTGGATATGATATTTGCCAATATGACATCAAGAATTGACAGGATAACAGAGTTTTATAAGAGAGATTAATCAGGATTATTTATTATAGAACAGAGTGATTAAGAGTTATATATTTGTTAGATATATAGATTGCATTTTATTAAGAGATGCAGATTATATATATTTGTTGAGAAATATAGGTTGTATATTTAAGGGCAATTAATTTAAGATTATATATAAGGAAAGAGAGAATATGTACAAGATATTAAAGACAGATGGAAGAGCAAAAAGAGCTGAATTTACAACAGTTCATGGAACTGTGCAGACACCTGTATTTATGAATGTTGGTACAGTGGCTGCTATTAAGGGTGCAGTTGCTACAACAGATTTACAGGAAATAGGAACACAGATAGAGTTATCCAATACTTACCACCTCCATGTAAGACCAGGCGATAAGCTTATAAAAGAGCTTGGAGGTCTTCACAAGTTTATGAACTGGAATAAGCCTATTCTTACAGATTCGGGCGGATTTCAGGTGTTCTCACTTGCGGGACTTCGTAAGATTAAGGAAGAAGGAGTAACTTTCCAGTCACATATAGATGGACATAAGATATTTATGGGGCCAGAGGAAAGTATGCAGATTCAGTCTAATCTGGGTTCGACTATAGCAATGGCATTTGACGAGTGTGCGCCTGCTAAGGCTGATAGAAAGTATATTATTAATTCAGTTGAGAGAACTACAAGATGGCTTGAGCGTTGTAAGAAGGAGATGAATCGTCTTAATTCACTTGAAGATACTATAAATAAGAGTCAGATGTTATTCGGTATTAATCAGGGGGCAATTTATGATGATATAAGAATTGACCACGCAAAGCGCATATCAGAGCTTGATCTTGACGGATACGCAGTTGGCGGTCTTGCGGTTGGTGAGACACACGAAGAAATGTATCACGTTCTGGACGAGGTTGTTCCATACCTTCCACAGAACAAGCCAACTTATCTTATGGGAGTTGGTACACCAGCTAATATCTTAGAGTCGGTTGACAGGGGTATTGATTTCTTTGACTGTGTATATCCATCAAGAAATGGACGTCACGGACACGTGTATACAAAGTTTGGAAAGATTAATCTTTTTAATGCAAAGTATGAAAAGGATACATCACCTATCGAGGAGGGCTGTCAGTGTCCAGCCTGTAGGAATTATTCAAGAGCATATATAAGACATCTGCTTAAGGCTAAGGAAATGCTTGGAATGAGACTCTGCGTGCTTCATAACCTTTACTTCTATAATCATCTTATGGAAGATATCAGGGGTGCTATTGATGCAGGAAATTACAAGAGCTTTAAGGATGAGAGATTGTATCTGCTTAAGACTTATGATAAGAAATAATTAATGGCAGTGCATAAATATTTAAAATCATAAAAATGCTATAAATTTATCATTAAACAATGGACATATGACCACAATTAAGGTATTATAACAATATTGAGCCTGTATGAAGGCAAGTAATTAGGAGGAATATATATGGGACAGCTTGGTATTATTGTAGTATATGTAGTTGCACTTGGTGCATTAATGTACTTTTTCGCAATTAAGCCACAGAAGAAACAGCAGAAAGAACAGCAGCAGCTTATGGACTCTATGGAGATAGGTGATTATGTTCTTACAACAAGTGGTTTCTATGGTGTTATTCTTGATATAACAGAAGATGATGTTATCGTTGAATTTGGTAACAATAAGAATTGCCGTATAACAATGCAGAAGAAAGCAATTGCTCAGGTAGAAAAGCCAGCTTCATCAGAAGAATAATCAGAGAGAATAATAAATCAGAATTAAAAGATTTAGCTTCCAGTGCCGGTAAATGGTGCTGGAAGCTTTTTGTGTAATAGGAAATTCTGATAGGATTCTCTGTTATACAAAAAATATTATGTGGCGATAATACACACTCGCACGAATATATAGGTTGATGCAGACGACCGAATACGGTGCGAAAATGAGCTTTTCCTATTTTAATAAAAATGAGAGTTTTGGTACTGCTGATATTGTACAAATACTTGAAAAATGCACTATTATGGAGTAATATATTAACCAATAGCCTGAAAGTGGGTTAATAAACTTAAGTAGGGCGTTAGTACAAGAAGGAAAGGCAGGATGCGTTATGGATTGTAAAATAACTTTAATTCCCGGTGATGGAATCGGACCAGAGATAGTCGCAGAAGCAGTTAAAGTATTAAATGCAGTAGCTGACAAATATGGACATAAGTTCGATTATACGAAGATTTTAATGGGAGGCTGTTCTATTGATGAGTGTGGAGTACCTCTTACAGATGAGGCAGTAGCAATTGCTAAGGCTTCAGATGCAGTGCTTCTTGGTGCTGTTGGTGGCAACGTGGGTAACTCAAGATGGTATGATGTTGCACCTGACCTAAGACCAGAGGCAGGATTATTAAAGATTCGTAAGGATTTGGAGTTATTTGCTAATATTCGTCCTGCATATTTATACAATGAGTTAAAGGCAGCCTGCCCTCTTAAGGAAGAGATAATCGGAGATGGCTTCGATATGGTTATTATGAGAGAGCTTACTGGTGGTCTTTACTTTGGTAAAAGACACACAGAAGAAGTTGACGGACTTATGACTGCCATAGATACTCTTACATATAATGAAGAAGAGATTAGAAGGATAGCAATCAAGGGCTTTGAAATTGCTATGAAGAGAAGAAAGAAAGTAACAAGTGTAGATAAGGCAAATGTACTTGATTCTTCAAGACTTTGGAGAAAGATTGTACACGAAGTTGCTAAAGATTATCCAGAAGTTGAATTAGAGGATATGCTTGTAGATAACTGTGCTATGCAGCTTGTTATGAATCCGGGACAGTTTGATGTAATTCTTACAGAGAATATGTTCGGTGACATTCTTTCAGATGAAGCAAGTATGATAACAGGTTCTATCGGTATGTTATCATCAGCAAGCCTTGGTAAGACTAAGTTAGGCTTATATGAGCCAAGCCATGGTTCAGCACCAGATATAGCAGGAAAGAATATAGCTAACCCTATAGCAACTATCCTTTCAGCAGCTATGATGTTAAGATATTCACTTGACCTGGATAAGGAAGCAGATGCCATTGAGGCAGCAGTTGCAGCAGTCCTTAAGGAAGGCTACAGAACAACAGATATTTATTCAGAAGGCTGCACAAAGGTTGGAACAGACAAGATGGGTGACCTTATAGCAGAGAGAGTATAAATAAAGTATAGACAGTAATGATAAATGTTCCCTGGCAGCATAATGTATAAAAGCTGGATAATTAGTGAAGCAGTATAATGTATGAAGGCTTAACGAATATTGGAATAAGTTATGTATTTTATGTAAATATGTGGGCTAAGAGAACATTTTAACTTAAAGAATTAGATTTACAAGGAGAATAGTTATGGTAAGTGATAACGCAAGAAGCGGTATGCAGCAGGCACCTGCACGAAGCCTTTTTAATGCACTTGGCTTCACAGCAGAAGAGATGAAGAAACCTATGATTGGTATCGTAAGTTCATATAATGAAATAGTACCAGGTCATATGAATATTGATAAGATTGTTAATGCAGTTAAGCTAGGAGTAGCAGAAGCTGGTGGTGTTCCAGTAGTATTCCCAGCTATCGCTGTGTGTGATGGTATTGCTATGGGACACGTTGGTATGAAGTACTCTTTAGTAACAAGAGATTTAATAGCTGACTCAACAGAATGTATGGCTATTGCACATCAGTTTGACGGACTTGTTATGGTACCTAACTGTGATAAGAACGTTCCGGGACTTCTTATGGCAGCAGCAAGACTTAACCTTCCTACAGTATTTGTATCAGGTGGTCCTATGCTTGCAGGTCACGTAAAGGGTAAGAAGAGAAGTCTTTCATCTATGTTTGAGGCAGTTGGTTCATATGCGGCTGGAACAATGACAGAAGAAGATGTTCTTGAATTTGAGGAAAAGGTATGTCCTACTTGTGGTTCTTGCTCAGGTATGTATACAGCTAACTCTATGAACTGTCTTACAGAAGCTCTTGGTATGGGACTTCGTGGGAATGGAACAATCCCAGCCGTATATTCAGAGAGAATTAAGCTTGCTAAGCACGCTGGTATGGCTGTTATGGATATGGTTAATAAGGGTATTACAGCAAGAGATATTATCACAAAGGATTCTATTATGAATGCACTTACTGTTGATATGGCACTTGGCTGTTCAACAAATAGTATGTTACATCTTCCAGCTATTGCACACGAGATTGGTTTTGATTTTGATATTAAGTTCGCTAATCCAATAAGCGAAAAGACACCTAACCTCTGCCACCTTGCACCAGCAGGTCCTACATATATGGAAGATCTTAATGAAGCCGGTGGTGTATATGCAGTTATGAAGGAGCTTGCTGATATTGGACTTCTTAATACAGATTGTATGACAGTATCAGGAAAGACAATTGGTGAGTGCATTGCTACGGCTTATAATAAAGATGAAGAAGTCATAAGACCAGTTGATAAGCCATATAGTAAGACAGGAGGTCTTGCAGTTCTTTCTGGTAACCTTGCACCAGATGGTTCAGTTGTGAAGCGCTCAGCAGTTGTTGATGAAATGCTTGTACACGAAGGTCCAGCAAGAGTATTTGACTGTGAAGAAGATGCTATTGCAGCTATAAAGGGCGGAAAGATTGTACCTGGTGATGTTGTTGTTATCAGATATGAAGGTCCTAAGGGTGGCCCTGGTATGAGAGAAATGCTTAACCCAACATCAGCTATTGCTGGTATGGGACTTGGTTCATCAGTTGCACTTATTACAGATGGACGTTTCTCAGGTGCAAGCCGTGGTGCTTCTATCGGACACGTTTCACCAGAAGCAGCAGTAGGCGGTCCTATTGCTTTAGTAGAGGAAGGCGATATCATAAGTATTGATATTCCAGGCTTAAAGCTTGAACTTAAAGTTTCTGATGAAGAACTTGCTGCAAGAAAAGCAAAATGGCAGCCAAGAGAACCTAAGGTAACAACAGGATATCTTAAGAGATATGCTTCGATGGTTACATCAGGTAACAGAGGTGCTGTTTTAAAGACACCAGAGGCATAATAAGTATATTTAGATAAAATAGAATGATAAATATAATGAAAGGAAGACAGACTAATGATATTAAATGGTTCAGAGATTATAGTTGAATGCTTAAAAGAACAGGGTGTAGATACTGTATTTGGATACCCAGGTGGAGCCATTCTTAACGTCTATGATGCGTTATATAAGCACTCAGATGAGATAACACATATCCTTACATCTCACGAACAGGGTGCATCTCACGCCGCAGACGGATATGCGAGAGCAACAGGAAAGGTTGGTGTATGTTTTGCGACATCAGGACCTGGTGCCACTAATCTTGTAACAGGTATTGCAACAGCTATGATGGATTCAATTCCAATCGTTGCCATTACATGTAATGTTACACTTCCACTCCTTGGAAGAGATAGTTTTCAGGAAGTAGATATAGCTGGAATAGTTATGCCGATTACTAAGCACAGCTTTATTGTAAAAGATGTAAAGGATCTTGCTGCTACATTAAGAAGAGCCTTTAAGATAGCTAAGGAAGGACGTCCGGGTCCTGTTCTTGTTGATATAACTAAAGATGCAACAGCTAATGAGTGTGATTACATTAAAGAAACTCCTAAGCCAATTGAGAGAGTTACAGATACAATCACAGAAGAAGATGTAGAAAATGCAGTTGCTATGATTAAGGCTGCTAAGAAGCCATATGTATTTGTTGGCGGCGGCGTTATTGCATCAGAAGCTTCGGATGAATTAAGAAAATTCGTTAAAAAGATAGATGCACCTGTATGCGATACACTTATGGGTAAAGGTGCATTTGATGGTTCAGATCCTCATTATACAGGTATGCTTGGTATGCACGGAACTAAGACATCTAACTTTGGTGTGTCAGAATGTGACCTTCTTATTACAATCGGTGCAAGATTTTCTGACCGGGTTACAGGAAATACAAAGAAATTTGCAAAGAATGCGAAAATTCTTCAGTTTGATGTAGATGCGGCTGAGGTTAATAAGAATATACATACAGATGCTTCTGTAATAGGTGATGCGGCTGAGATACTAAAGAGAGTTAATGCCAAGCTTGAGCAGTCAGAGCATACAGAATGGATGGAACATATCAAAAATTATGAAGAAAAGTTCCCTATGAAGTACAGAAAAGATGTTCTTAATGGACCATATATTATGGAAAAGATATATGAGATTACTAACGGAGATGCAATTATATCTACAGATGTAGGACAGCACCAGATGTGGGCTGCACAGCATTATAAGTTCAAAAGTCCAAGAACACTTCTTACATCAGGTGGACTTGGCACAATGGGATATGGACTTGGTGCAAGCATAGGTGCTAAGGTTGGCTGTCGTGATAAGGTTGTTATTAATATAGCAGGAGATGGCTGTTTCCGTATGAATATGAATGAGATTGCAACAGCTACACGTTACAATATTCCAATAATCGAGGTTATATTTAATAATCACGTTCTTGGTATGGTACGCCAGTGGCAGGATCTTTTCTATGGACAGCGTTATTCTGCAACAGTACTTAACGATCAGGTTGATTTTGTTAAGGTATCAGAAGGTATGGGAGCTAAGGCATACCGCGTAGCAGATATAGAAAGCTTTGAGAAGGCTCTTAAAGAAGCTATCGAGCTTAATATACCTTGCGTCATTGAATGTGATATATGCAAAGATGATAAGGTATTCCCTATGGTTGCACCTGGAGCACCTATATCAGAAGCGTTTGACAGAGATGATCTTAATAAAAAGGAGAGTACTAATTAAGCATCAGCCTTTTGGTATTAAAAAAAGTACAGCAAATACTTTATTATGATAAAATATTAACTTGACAGAGCGATTTAGCAGGAATAGAATAAATGTTAATAAATTTTTAATATATTAAGTTATTTTGAATATATTTACTTATGATTAAAGGTTTATGATTAATTATTGAAATGAATCAGGAGGAAGAGAAAGTGGCAAGAGTTTATAACTTTAGTGCAGGTCCAGCAGTATTACCCGAAGAAGTATTAAGGGAAGCAGCAGATGAGATGTTAGATTACCAGGGTTCTGGTCAGTCGGTTATGGAGATGAGCCATCGTTCCAAGGTTTACGATAACATCATCAAAGAAGCTGAAAAAGACTTAAGAGAGCTTATGAATATACCTGACAATTATAAGGTATTATTCCTTCAGGGTGGTGCATCGCAGTTCTTCGCAGAAGTTCCAATGAACCTTATGAAGAACAAAAAAGCAGCTTATATTATCACTGGCCAGTGGGCTAAGAAAGCATTTAATGAAGCTAAAATCTATGGTGAGGCTGTTGCTGTAGCTTCCTCAGAGGATAAGACATATTCATACATACCAGATTGTTCAGATCTTGATATTCCAGAGGATGCAGATTATGTATACATCTGTGAGAACAACACAATATATGGAACAAAGTATAAGACACTCCCTAATACTAAGGGACATATACTTGTATCAGATGTTTCATCTTGTTTCTTATCAGAACCAATTGATGTAACAAAATATGGTGTAGTATACGGCGGAGTTCAGAAGAATATCGGACCTGCTGGTGTTGTTATTGCAATTATCAGAGAAGACCTTATAACAGATGATGTACTTCCTGGAACACCAACTATGTTAAAGTGGAAGACACAGGCAGATGCAGATTCTCTTTATAATACACCTCCTTGCTACAATATCTATATCTGCGGCAAGGTATTTAAGTGGATTAAGAAGATGGGTGGACTTTCAGCTATGAAAGAACACAATGAAAAGAAGGCTAAAATTCTTTATGATTTCCTTGATGAGTCTAAGATGTTTAAGGGAACAGTTGTTAAGGAAGACCGTTCACTTATGAATGTTCCTTTCGTAACAGGTGATAAAGAACTTGATGCTAAATTTGTTAAAGAAGCAGAAGCGGCTGGATTTGTAAATCTTAAGGGTCACAGAACAGTTGGCGGTATGAGAGCTTCTATCTATAATGCAATGCCAATCGAAGGCGTTGAGAAGTTAGTTGAATTTATGAAGAAGTTCGAAAAGGAGAATGCCTAATGATTAACGTAAATTGTCTTAATAATATAGCTTCTGTAGGTCTTGACCTTTTCTCAAGCGATTATAATGCTAATGCAGCATTTGAAGAAGCAGATGCAGTACTTGTAAGAAGTGCCAAGATGCACGATATGGAATTACCAGATAATCTTCTTGCTATAGCAAGAGCTGGTGCTGGTGTTAATAATATTCCACTAGATAAATGTGCAGATAAGGGTATCGTTGTATTTAATACACCAGGTGCTAATGCCAATGCAGTTAAGGAACATGTTCTTGCAGCTTTACTTTTAGCTTCAAGAGATTTACTTGGTGGTATCAAGTGGGTAGAAGATAATAAAGATGATGCGGATATTGCAAAGTCAGCAGAAAAGGCTAAGAAAGCATTTGCTGGTAAGGAAATCAAAGGCAAGAAGCTTGGCGTTATCGGACTTGGTGCTATCGGACAGTTAGTTGCTAATGCAGCTATAAGCCTTGGAATGGAAGTATATGGATATGACCCATATCTTTCAGTTAATGCAGCCTGGAATCTTTCAAGCGAAGTTAAGCATATTGTTAATGTTGAGGATATATATAAGGAATGTGATTATATCACAATCCATGTACCAGCACTTGACAGCACTAAGGGTATGATTAATAAGGCAGCCTTTGATATGATGAAGAAGGGTACCGTAGTTATTAACTGTGCAAGGGATGTACTTGTTGATGAGCCAGCTATTCTTGATGCTATCAAGTCTGGCAAGGTTGCTAAGTATGTTACAGATTTCCCTAACACAACAACAGCAGGTCAGGAAGGCGTTATCGTACTTCCACATCTTGGTGCTTCAACTGAGGAAGCTGAGGATAACTGTGCTGTTATGGCAGTTAAGGAATTAAGAAACTACATAGAGAACGGTAATATTGTTAATTCTGTTAACTATCCTAACTGTGATTGTGGTGTATGTGCATCAGCAGGAAGAGTTACAGTATGTCATAAGAATGTACCAGCAATCATCAGTAAGCTTACAAGCGTTATGGGTGATGCAGGTATTAATATCGAATCTATGGATAACAAGTCAAGAGGAGATTATGCATATTCTGTTCTTGATACAGGTTCAGCTATCACAGAAGATGTAACAGCTAAGCTTTCAGCTATAGATGGTGTTATTAAGGTAAGAGTTGTTAAGTAATTATAGAATTTAATAGCAGTTTGTTCTTGTTTTGATAATTAAGAATGATAAATGTTATATATTTTATTTTGGCAGGTGTGAAATTCGTTTTGCACCTGCTTTTTTGCGTGTGAAACAAGCTAGAGGTTTATGTTTATATAATATCTTGGTAGTTGTTAAGATTTTTTATCTTGAGATATACTAAAGGACTATAATAAAACTGAAATCTTGAAAGGCATTAATTATTAATATATAATAATTATATTTATAACAGTAATGAGGAAAGTTTGTGTATAGATGAAGCTATTTTAGACAAGAGGTAGGAGGAAGCGTGAAAATGGAGAAAAATGGGAAGGAAAATATGTTTAACGAAGCTACTCGTGTCCAAATGCCAGCAATGGTTCATTTGACACGACTTGGTTATACTTATTTTGGAAAAATAACCGAGGATATGGCAGGGACAGTATATGACCCTGATACCAATATCTTAATTAACGTTTTCAAGGAGCAGTTCGTACGGCTTAATCCTACCCACGCAGGAGAAGCGGAACAGACATTGAAAACTATTAGGCAGGAATTAGATAATGATGATATAGGACGTAGTTTTTACGAGCGTTTATCGTCTGTTTCGCCTGTTAGATTGGTGGATTTTGAAAATCCAAAGAATAATACATATCATTTTACCGCCGAGTTCACTTGTAAGCGTGACCAAGATGAATTTAGACCTGATATTACATTGTTTGTAAATGGACTTCCACTTGTATTTGTTGAAGTAAAGAAGCCGAATAATCACGGCGGTATGGTTGCAGAAAGCAAGAGAATGAACCAAAAGAGATTTCCTAATAAAAAATTTAGGAGATTTTTGAATATTACACAGTTGATGATTTTCTCTAATAATATGGAATATGACACTATGGGTGGTATTGTTCCGGTTCAGGGGGCATTCTATTGTACGACGGCAAAACAGTCTGCACCGTTCAACTGTTTCAGAGAAGAAAATCCTACAAATTTGGATATTGCACCTTATAATGCAGATTTCCCATATAAGGATATTGACCCGATTGTTGAAAAGAAGATATTGACTGACTTTAATTGTCAGGTTATTCATACTTCTCCGGAATATCAAACAAATTTAGATGCCTATACACCGACCAATCGAGTACTGACATCTATGTGCAGTCCTGAAAGATTGTTATTTATATTAAAATATGGAATTGCCTATGTTCGTTTTCATAAAGAAATAAATGGCAAGATAGAGTTTATTGAGCAGAAACATATAATGCGTTATCAACAGATGTTTGCTGCCTTAACAGTAAGAAGTAAGATTGATGAAGGTGTTAATTCAGGTGTTATATGGCATACTCAAGGTAGTGGAAAGACAGCCCTTTCTTATTATCTTACTTATGTTCTTTCTGACTATTTCAGCAAACAAAATAAAGTTGCAAAGTTTTATTTCATTGTTGACCGCCTTGATTTGCTGAAACAGGCTTCAGAAGAATTTGAAGCTCGTGGATTGGTTGTGAAAACGGCAAGTTCCCGTGCTGAACTTATGGAGCAGTTCCGTAACAATCAAGCACAAGAGGGAAATACGGGAAAACCTGAAATTACAGTAGTAAATATACAGCGTTTTGCTGAAGATAGGTCAAAAGTTGACCTTCCTGCATATGCAACGAATTTGCAGAGGGTGTTTATTATTGATGAAGCACATAGAGGGTATAAACCAGAAGGCTCATTCTTGGCTAATCTTCTTGATGCAGATAAAAATGCAATAAAGATTGCGTTGACAGGAACACCGCTTTTGAAAGAAGAAAGAGAATCTTGGAGAGTTTTTGGTAATTATATTCATACATACTATTATGACAAATCAATTTTAGATGGATATACGCTGAAAATTATCCGTGAGGACATAGAAACTCAGTATAAAGAGCGACTTTCTGAGATTTACGAAAAACTTGAAACTTTGGTAGAAAAGAAAGACGTAAAGAAAAGTCAGATTGTTGAACACGATAACTATGTCAAAGAGTTGCTTAGATATATTATTTCTGACCTAAAGAGATTTAGACAAATTCAGGGAGATAATACGCTCGGCGGTATGGTCATTTGTGAAACAAGTGAGCAGGCAAGGAAGCTGTTTGCGTATTTTGATGAAATTCAAGCAGAACTTAATAAAGACGCTTCTATGAAAAGTCATTTGCGAGCTGGACTTATACTTCACGATAGTGATGACAAAGATACAAGAGATAAGATTATTGATGACTTCAAAAATAATATGACAGTTGATATTCTTATCGTTTTCAATATGCTTCTTACCGGATTTGATGCACCAAGATTGAAACGCCTGTATTTTGGTCGAAAATTGAAAGACCATAATTTGTTGCAGGCAATTACAAGAGTCAACAGACCGTATAAAGAAAACCATTATGGTTATGTCATTGATTTTGCAAATATAAAAAGGAATTTTGAGGAAACAAATGAAGCATACCTCAAAGAGCTGAACCGTTTTAATGACCCGAATGAAGTTGGTGCGGGAAATGAAACAGATACATTCAAACAGGTTATTGAAGACCCGGCAGAACTCATTAAACAAATGCAGGAAGTGCAGCAGGTTCTTTTTAACTACACCACAGATAATGCAGAAGAATTTAGTTCGGAAATATCTACGATTGAGGATAAGCAGGAATTGCTTAAACTTAAAAAAATTCTTATTGCTGCTCGTGACTGTTGTAATTTGGTAAGAACCTTTGGTGATGATGAATTGAAGGAAACATTTGCAAAAATGGAATTAACAAAGTTGCCTTCATTGATTTCAGAGGTGCAACATCATATTGATAACATAAATCAGAAAGAACTTTTTGCAAGTGATGATACCACGAAATTGCTTGTCAATGAAGCAATGGAGGATATTACATTTAATTTCAGCAAAATCAGTGAAGAAGAATTAAAAATCGTCGGTGGTAAAGACGCAGTAACAGAAAAGTATAAAAAGACTGTTCGTGCCTTTACTCAGAATATCGACCCTGATGATCCTGAGTTTATTACTTTGCAGGAAGCATTTTTGCTTCGCTTCAAGCAACATGGTTTTGAACCTAAGAGTGTATCTGAGATTGAGGAGCAAGGAAAGGAATTGGAAGATATTCTGAAAAAGCTTGATGAATTGCAGAAGAAAAACACGGTTCTGCTGAGAAAATATAATGGCGATGCGAAATTCGCAAGGGTTCATAAAAGAATCAGGGAAGAAAATCTTGCTCGAAAAGCAGCAAATAAACAGCCGATTGTTTCAGAATATGATATGTCTATTATGAATGTTTTGCTTTCTATTAAGTCTGATATTGACCAGAAAGTGTATGACAGAAATGATATATTGAAGAAAGACGCATATTTTGAGAGAACGGTTATGACACAAATAAAAGCAGGCATTGATAAGTTGGGAATAGCGAGTGCTCGTGAGGATAGAGTATTTATACAGAGCAGGATTACAAAACAGTATCTTGACCAGTATAACCAGACTTATTCAGTGGCATAAAGGAGAACACAATGGAAGAAATAAAGACGATAAAAGAAAAAACCATAGAGTTGATAGATGCCTTAAAAGCAACTTGTCAGACCTATGGTATGGGAAACGATGGTAACGAATATAAAATTATCACACAGGTTTTCCTTTATAAGTTCCTTAATGATAAGTTCGGATATGAAGTAAAAAAAGTAAGTCCGGTTCTTAAAAATGCTGAAAAATGGGAACTTGCTTATGCAGAAATGTCAGAAGATGACCGCTTGGATATTTTTGATAGTTTACCGTCAGATATTCCATTACTTAATCCGGAACATCTTATTGCCAACTTATGGAATCAGCAGGCAAAGGGCGATTTTGATTTAATCTTTGACAGCACGATGACAGATATAGCAGATAAGAATATTGATATATTTTCAACTCAGACTGCTCAGAATACAAAAATACCGCTTTTTGAAAAGCTGACACAGTATGTAACGGACGATACAGCAAGAGCACCTTTTGCCCGTGCTTTGGTTGATAAGTTGGTAAACTTTTCTTTTGAAGAAGCATTTGAGAAGCACTATGATTTCTTTGCAGATATATTTGAATATCTGATAAAGGACTACAATACCGCAGGCGGTGGTAAGTATGCAGAGTATTATACTCCTCACGCTATTGCAACGATTATGGCAAGATTGCTTGTTGGAAATGCAACTGATTTACATAGCATTGAGTGTTATGACCCATCAGCCGGAACAGGGACACTTTTGATGGCTCTTGCCCATAAAATTGGCGAAGATAAGTGTACGATTTTTGCACAGGATATTTCACAGCGAAGTAATAAAATGTTAAAACTTAATCTTATCCTGAACAGCTTGGTATCTTCTCTTGACCACGCAATTCAAGGAGATACGCTGATTGCTCCATATCATAAGAGTGATAATGGACAGGAATTAAGAACTTTTGATTATGTAGTTTCAAATCCGCCTTTTAAGATGGATTTCTCAGATACAAGAGAGCGTATAGCAGCAATGCCCGTTCGTTTTTGGGCGGGAGTTCCGAAAGTACCTGCCAAGAAGAAAGAGAGTATGGCAATTTATACGTTGTTCATTCAGCACGTTCTTAATTCATTGAAATCAACCGGAAAAGGTGCGATTGTAGTTCCTACTGGATTTGTAACCGCAAAATCAGGTGTAGAAAAGAAGATACTACAACATATTGTAGATGAACATATTGTTTATGGCTGTATTAGTATGCCGTCAAATGTATTTGCTAATACCGGCACGAATGTATCAGTATTATTTTTTGATAATTCAAAAAAAACAGATAAGGTTGTACTGATAGATGCTTCAAAACTGGGAGAAGAATATAAGGACGGTAATAATCAAAAACGCAGACTTCGTGATTTTGAGATTGATAAAATTGTTGATACATTTCTTAATAAAGAAGCCGTTGATGATTTTTCAGTTGCTGTTACATATGATGAAATCAAAGAAAAGAAGTATTCACTTGCGGCTGGACAATATTTTGATGTAAAAATCGAATATGTTGAATTGTCACAGGACGAGTTTAATGCTCGTATGAGTGCCTATGCAGAGAAACTGCAAGAATATTTTGCAGAGGGCGACAAACTGAAAACGGAAATCATGGAACAGTTAAAGAAGGTGAAGTATGAGTAGTTTTCCAAAAGAGTTATGTATCCCAATTCGTTCTCCTCTTAACAAGATGGATACAGAAAAACAGACATTCGGTTGTCGGCAAGCAAATCCAGATATTTGTGGTTACTGTTATATTGAAGGTGTATGTGCTTTTGCTTCCAAAGACTCAATTTGTAAACATCCATCTGCTAAGTGGAAAAAAATATATTTAGAACTTAAGGAGGGTAACAAGTGAAGTATTACAAACTAAACGATTTGTGCACAGACATTGTTGACTGCCCTCATACAACGCCTGACTGGAAAAACGAAGGTATTCGGGTAGTTCGTAACTTTAATTTAAAGGATGGAAATCTTGATTTTACAGATGGATATTTTGTTGATGAAGCAACATATTTGGAAAGAACTAAAAGAGCGATACCTGAAGAAGGAGATATTATAATTTCAAGAGAAGCTCCAATGGGCGTGGTCGGTATTGTCCCTAAAGGATTAAAGTGTTGTTTAGGTCAAAGACTGGTTCTGTTAAAGGTTAATAAGGGGAAATGTGACCCGTATTATTTATTAAATACACTTATGTCTGATTTCGTTCAAACACAATTTAAACGTGCAGATGCAACCGGTTCTATTGTAAGCAATTTATGTATTCCAGATTTAAAAGAGATAATTATACCAGTTATTGAGAGTGGACAAGAAGATGTTGCACGATTACTTGAGATAATTAACAAAAAGCAGCTTATAAATAATGCGATAAACGATAATTTAGAGCAGCAAGCTAAGCTTATTTACGACTACTGGTTCACACAATTTGATTTTCCGGATGAAAATGGAAAGCCATACTGCTCATCTGGCGGTAAGATGGTTTGGAATGAACAACTAAAGCGTAATATCCCGGAAAACTGGAAAGTGGCACAGCTTAAAGATATATTTAACGTGTCTGGAAAGCCTATCAGCCGAGATGATTGTCAAACAGACGCATACTATACACCTATTGATGTTATCCCAAAACGAACGATGACATTCGCAGGCGGTTTATCCGCAGCAGAAGCCAATTCAAGTCTCCAAGTATATGAAGAAAACAATATTTTATTAGGAGCAATGCGTGTTTATTTCCATCGTGTTTGTATTTCGGCACAATCGGGAATTACAAGAACTACTACATTAGTTTTAAAACCAAAGGTGGATGAGTATCTCGGATATGCATATCAAGTCTTAAACGATGACAATGCGATTCTGTACGCCACACAGCACTCAAGTGGAACACAACAACCATACATAAAATGGAATGATGTTCTTGAAAACTATCGCTTCGCTATGCCGAGCAATCCCAAATTGCTTTATGAATATTCTAAAATTTCAGAACCGTTAATTACTAAGGCAAAAAATTGTGCTCGTGAAACAGAACAATTAAGAAAACTTCGTGACTGGCTTTTGCCTATGTTAATGAACGGTCAAGCCACTATCAGCGACTGATATGGTAAATTATCGTTTAACAACATCCCATAACTCTTGTGGGTGGCGAGAGTTAAATCAGGGGACTACCCACTCCGTAGTCGTTCTCTAAGTTAGATAAAAGGAGAATTGACTAATGAAACAAAATTTAATTACAAATGTTGTTCAGGCTATGTTACCTTTCTTGAATAACGCACAGACAGAACGCTTGCAAGAGGTATTGCAACATACACTTTTTGATTATGAGGTAACAAAAATTGAAAATGAAAAAGAAATCTCGGAGCAGAACTATATGGAACTGTTCCTATCAGCAAAGCGAATCGAGGGCTGTTCCGAGAAATCTCTTAAATACTACAAAGCAACTATCGAAATGATGATTGCGACCATCGGCAAAAGTGTTAAGCACATTGACACCAACGACATAAGGCGATACCTGACCGAGTATCAGAAAAAGAAGAAATCAAGCAAGGTTACGATTGATAATATCCGCCGCATTCTTTCAAGCTTTTTTTCGTGGCTTGAGGATGAGGACTATATACTGAAAAGTCCTGTTAGGCGAATACACAAGGTCAAAACCGGCACAAACATTAAAGACACATACTCCGATGAAGCGTTGGAGCTTATGAGGGACAACTGCACCGAGCCGAGAGATTTGGCAATGATTGATATGCTGGCTTCAACGGGTATGCGTGTCGGCGAAATGGTGTTGCTTAACAGAAATGATATTGATTTTAACGAGCGAGAATGTATCGTGTTCGGTAAAGGAAACAAGGAACGAGTGGTCTATTTTGACGCAAGGACAAAGATACATTTGCAAAATTACTTAAACAGCAGAACCGACGACAACTTGGCACTTTTTGTATCGCTGAAAGCACCGCACGAAAGGCTGAAAATTGGCGGTATAGAAACAAGACTCAGAGAATTTGGAAAGCAATTAGGGCTGCACAAGGTACATCCGCACAAGTTTAGGCGTACTCTTGCAACTATGGCAATAGACAAAGGAATGCCCATTGAGCAACTACAACAGCTCTTGGGGCATAGAAAGATAGATACGACCTTGCAGTATGCAATGGTAAAACAAAGCAATGTTAAAATTGCACATAGGAAATATATCGGATAAGGAGAAAAGGATGGAGACTAAGAAACTGATAGATTGTTGTGAATTTATTTCTGATGGCGACCATTTACCACCACCTAAAAGTGATAGTGGCGTTCCTTTTATTACAATATCTAATATTACGGGACAAAACAAACTTTCTTTTGAAGACACAATGTTTGTGCCTGAAAGTTACTATAACGGATTGAATGAAAATAAGAAGGCACAAAAGGGCGATATTTTGTATTCGGTTGTTGGCTCTTTTGGTAAACCGGTATATGTAGATTTTGATAAACAAATGGTTTTTCAACGACATATTGCTATCTTGCGACCAAAAAGAAATGTTAATGCAAGATTTATTTACTATACAATGCTAAACCCGCAATTTTATAAGTTGGTTGATAAACTTGCTATTGGCTGTTCTCAAAGAACGGTAACATTAGATACTTTGCGAAATATAGAAGTAAATTTACCAGATAAAGATATTCAAGACAAAATGGTCGGGATTTTATCATTGATTGATGAGAAAATAGACATCAATAATAATGTAAACGATAATTTACCGTATCAGTCATTGATGGTAGCCTGACCGTTCATTAGCATAGGCAAAAGCCAATCACGCAATGACTGTAAATGCTGATTTTCTACATGATTTTTAGTAATAGTTGAAAAAATAGGGCTTACTATTTCCGTATAGTTCTCAATTTTCTTATAATCCAAATCGGTTATAGGTAAACTAGATATATGACTTGGATATATATGAGGTTGAGCAGAGCCAGTTTGAATATTATAAATATTGTTTTGATGCCTTTTTAAATATGCATACCAGAAATAAACATATCGACTCATTTCTGAATCTATATATGACGAATCAGATGACCATACTGGTACACCCCAAATATTTACAAACCCGGCATTTGCCCCAGAACTTGAAATTGTTACAACGGGAGCAATGGTATTTGCTACATTGTGGTAAATTGAAGGCTCCAAACCTCCAGCAATGACCGGAACATTTCCATGGACGACATTTTTAGATAAAAGTGATTTTCCACGTTTAGGAATAATAAAGTCTCCCATGTGTTTATTCCCGGCACAAACATCAGGAAATAGATAATCAAATATCAACTGTATTTGCTGCTCTAAATTATCGTTTACAGTAGAAGGAGAACCTATATGATGAGTGTTTCAGATTGGATAAGTATTATTTGTGCGGGAGTTGCTTTAATAGTCACGGTTATTATTGCAGTCCTGCAAATAAGACAAAGCAACCGTATGGAGAGGTTTGAAAAAAGGCAGGACAAGCGTGATGAGCAACGTCATCAAGAAAGTGTAAAAGCACAAGCAGTATCATTCATTTCTAAATATTATAAGGACAGAGGGCTTATTCCGTTATGTGCAATAGCCACGATGTATAATGATTTGTTTTATTACAATAGAGAGATGTATAGAGAATTTTGCTGTTGTACTAAAGAGGTTCAAAATAGAATTTTGGAATATTGTGATTTGGATTTACGAGTCAGTGAGTACAATATTTATGAAAAGTGTTTGGTTGCAATAGAAAGTGTGCTAAATAAACGCTTCCCTGATGATAAAAGTGTTTTTTACGATGGAGGGAAGTATTTTACTCGTAGCTTAGAATACTATGCTGATAAACCAATTCCACATCAAGAGTTTGAATATCAAAATCATATTACAGATGTTTTGGCTAATGCGTTTAACAGCAATGACAAAAAGGAAACACCAATTCAGCAGTTGTCGGTGGAATATAGTTTTGGAAGTTGCAAAGAAATAGAGGCGTGCCAGTTGGTTACTGTTATAGCAGAGTTTGCAGCAATCTATGGGAATAAAAATAAAAACATTGATAAATCATACGGTTCTCCGGGAGGATACGATGGAGAAGTTATAGAAACAATGGAAGATTTATTCCTTTTAGCCTTATTTGAAATATATACAAATTGTGTTTTATAAATTGAATTATAAGGTAAGTAAAAATGATTTTTCGGAGAGGATAAACGAATGGCATTTGATTTTAAGAAAGAATACAAAGAGTTCTATATGCCAAAGAACAAGCCACAGATTGTGACAATTCCAAAGGCAAATTATATAGCCGTAAGAGGTAAAGGCAATCCGAATGAAGAAGGCGTGGAATATAAAGCTGCCATTGGCGTTTTGTATGCGGTTGCCTATACTCTCAAAATGAGCTATAAGACAGATTACAAAATAGAAGGCTTTTTTGAATATGTTGTACCGCCACTTGAGGGCTTTTGGTGGCAGGATAATGTTGAGGGTGTAGATTATACCGATAAATCAGCTTTCAACTGGATTTCTGTTATTCGTTTGCCTGATTTTATTACAAAGAAGGATTTTGACTGGGCGGTGGAAACTGCTTCAAAAAAGAAAAAGATTGACTGCTCTGTTGCTGAGTTCTTAAGCATTGACGAAGGCTTGTGCGTACAGATAATGCATATAGGTGCTTTTGATGATGAGCCAGAAACAGTGGCAGTAATGGATAAATATCTTGAAGAAAATGGCTATGTAAATGATTTTACTGATGAACGGCTTCATCACGAAATTTATTTATCAGACCCAAGAAAAACTGCAACAGAAAAATGTAAAACGGTAATAAGACACCCGATAAAGAAAGCATAAGCTGCTTGGAAATGAGTTATAATAATGAATGTGAAATTTGGATTTTTGTATATAGGTTTAATATTTTTATTGATGTTAATGCTGCCCAGTATTGTATGGAATACACTTAAATCATAAAAAAGAAATAGAAGACAAATACTATTGATGAGTGATGTATAAAAATTATGGAAAAAACTATGAAGCGAGGTAGTGGATATGGAAAAAGACCCATTTAAAGAATATTTGAGAGAGTCTGAACCAGATAAAGTGCATAAGGGCTATGTCTGGAGTACGGCAATCGGACTACAGGCAGTGGATGGACTTAAACCATCTAAATATCTGGTTGATACTGCTATTCAGAATATTGAAGGCAAAATTACAATGAAAGAGGCTCAAAGTCTTATTGACAGCTACTATAAAGAAAGACCAGTTCATTTATCAGATGATGAGCGTACTGAAGAAGCGGATAAGGTTTCTTCACGTATTGCGGAAATTCTTTCTGAAACAGCTTTTACATTTTCTCCGAATGAATATATCGCTATACATCGTAAACTCTTTCAGGGAATTTACAAATATGCTGGAAAGATTAGAGATTACAATATTACAAAGAATGAATGGGTACTTGACGGGGCAACGGTTATGTATGGTAGTGCCTCTGAACTGAGAGCAACGCTTGAGTATGACTTCTCGCAGGAGAAAGATTTTAGTTATAAGGGTCTTTCGATGGATGAGATTATTCATCATCTTGCGGTATTTATTTCAAGGTTATGGCAAATTCATATTTTTGGTGAAGGCAATACAAGAACAACGGCAGTATTTTTTATTAAGTATTTGAGGACACTTGGTTTTTCTGCAACGAATGATATTTTTGCGGAAAATGCGTGGTATTTCAGAAATGCTCTTGTCCGTGCTAATTATACAAATCTTCAAAAAGGTATTCACGAAACAACAGAATATCTTGAAGCGTTCTTAAGGAATCTGCTTTTGAATGAGAAAAATGAACTCCATAATAGAAATCTTCATATAAGTGGACTTTTGAATAATGAAAAAGTGGATATTGAAAGTGAAAAAGTGGACATTGAGAATAAAAAAGTGGACATTGAAAGTCTGCTCTCAGGAAAAATAGGTAAATTTTCTGTAAAAACGACAGTCCATATTTACAGACTTTTTGAGAAGTATGGCTTTGATGAAGTGTTTGGCAGAAGTGCAGTTATGGAACTTCTTGAGCTGAAAGGTTCAGGTGCTTCTAAGCTTCTTTCAAATCTGGTTCAGGCAGATATTATTGAACCAGTATCTGGTTATGGAAAAGGAAAATATAAATTTAAAAGGTAATAAAAGAAAATTCTAAAGAACTGACTTAGCGATATGGAAAAGGATATGACAGAAGTAATCTATATTATTGTCGGAGGTTTTATAAAACTTTTCCTAAGATTGTCGACACAGCGTGTCAACAATCAGATATTTTGCTGTCGTGGTCACATTATAGAACTTTATTACAAGTCAAAGACCAAGAACCCCGTGCGTTTTAATTATAGGACGATATACAACAATAATAAAATAGTTATCCATAAGGGACAGTCGAGGAAGTCGGCTGTCCTTTCTTGTTAGTCAGAATTTTCGAGTTAGATTACAATTTTTCCTGAATTGTGACAAGGCTTGCTATTTTTCCTGCACAGTAGTGTGAAATGCCTACCTGTTTCCGCTTGCATAATAATGCGTGGCGGTATAATATTAGATTAAGTTAATTGTATGGCGTATTTACGGTGATATCGTGTATTATTTGGATAATAAGGTGTTTAGTTGTAAAAGTTTGCAGGACAGCACATTGTATTAAGAATTGTATGTAAAATATGGTATTTGTGTTAGTTTGTTAAAGAAATAACCTTTGTTGTCAATTATTAATGGTAATGTTACACTATAGTAGTTTAGATATTGAAGAAAGCTGCAATGATGATATCAGATTATATATTGGTGTCGGATTGCAGATTGAAAGTAGTAATATTATATAGAAAGTGAGGTCTATTTATTAGTGAGTAGATTAACGATATTAACTAAAGATAAGGCTCAGGTTACAATGGAGTCTTTGTATCAGGATCTTGAAAGACGAATTGTAGCCAGTCCTCCTGGGCTTTGTCCGGTTGACCTTACAAGGTCATTTATAAAAATGTGTCTTGCACAGTCGTGTGGTAAATGTGTTCCCTGCCGTGTAGGATTAAGACAGCTTGCAAGACTTTTTGATAATGTTCTTGATGGTGAGGCAAATGAGGAGACAGTAGAGAATATTAAGCTTACAGCAGAAGGTATATATTATTCAGCAGACTGTGCAATTGGATATGAAGCTGCAAAGCTTGCATTAAAGTCAGTTGATGGCTGTATAGATGATTTTGAATCACATATACATAATGGTTTCTGTTCATGCAACAGTAACCAGCCGGTTGCTTGTGTTAAGTCATGTCCTGCAGGTGTTGATATTCCAGGTTACATAGCACTTGTACAGCAGGGAAGATATGCTGATGCGGTAAGACTTATAAGAAGGGATAACCCAATGCCAACAACCTGTGCTTATATATGTGAGCACCCTTGTGAGAACAGATGTAAAAGAACAATTATAGATGCACCTGTTAATATCCGTGGACTTAAGAAAATGGCTGTTGATAATTCAGGTATTGTTCCTGTTCCAGAATGTGAAGCACCGACAGGTAAGAAGGTTGCTATTATCGGTGGTGGACCGGGTGGTCTTAGTGCGGCTTATTATCTTGCACTTATGGGACATAAGGTTACTATATTTGAGCAGAGAAAGCAGCTTGGCGGAATGTTAAGATATGGTATTCCTAATTATAGATTTCCAAGAAAGAAGCTTGACGAGGAAATTGACTCAATACTTTCAACAGGAATAGAAGTTAAGAAGAATATAAGCGTAGGAAAGGATATATCATTTGATGATATAACCAAAGAATACGATGCTACATACATATCAATTGGAGCACACGCTGATAAAAAGATTGGTATAGAAGGCGAGGATGCCAAGAGCGGCATTACATCTGCTGTAGAGATGCTTCGTGCTATCGGTGATGGAGATATGCCAGATTATACAGGCAAGAAGGTTATCGTTATCGGTGGTGGTAACGTGGCAATGGACGTTGCACGTTCTTCAATAAGACTTGGTGCGAGCAAGGTAAGCATTGTATACAGAAGACGTAAAGCAGATATGACTGCCCTTGAAGAAGAAGTTGAGGGTGCAGAGGCGGAAGGCTGTGATGTTCTTGAACTTATGTCACCAGTGCGTATTAAGCAGGACGAAGAAGGTAATGCTATAGGACTTATTGTAAAGCCACAGATGATATCAAGGGTTTCACACGGACGACCAGCTCCTAAGGCAGCGGCTAAAGATGAGGTTTTATTAGAAAGTGACCTTATAGTTGTTGCTATCGGACAAGGTATAGAGACTAAGAGCTTCGAGGAACACGGTATTAAGGTTCAGAGAGGTGTTATATCAGCACTTAATACAGGTAATATTACACCACAGGACGGAGAAATGTCTGAGGGTGTCTTTGCAGGTGGTGACTGTGTAACTGGACCAGCGACAGTTATTAAGGCTATTGCGGCAGGTAAAGTTGCGGCGGCTAATATAGATGAATATTTAGGGTTTAACCACGAGATTACATGTGATGTTGAAATTCCGTATGCAAGCAATGAAGATAAGGTTGCCTGTGGAAGAGTTGAGGTTGCGTTAAGAGATGCGGCAGAAAGAAAGAATGATTTTGAGCCAATCGAATATGGATTTTCTTGTGAGGAAGCGTGTCAGGAGGCTGGACGCTGTCTAAGATGTGACCATTTTGGATTTGGAGCATTCAGAGGAGGCAGAGAAGAACAATGGTAAATGCAACAATTAATGGTATAGCTATATCAGTAGAAGATGGTACAACTATCCTTGAAGCTGCAAGAAAAGTAGGCGTTGAGATACCTACACTCTGCTATCTTAAGGAAGTTAATGAAATAGGTGCGTGCCGTGTGTGCGTTGTTGAGGTTGAGGGACAGGACAGATGTGTTACAGCGTGCAATAATGTTGTTCAGGAAGGTATGGTTATCCGTACTAACACAAGAAAGGTACGTACAACAAGAAAGACTAATGTTAAGTTTATACTTTCACAGCACGATTATGAATGTGCTTCCTGTGTAAGAAGCGGTAACTGTACATTACAGTCACTTGCCAATGAACTTAATATATCTGAGATGCCTTATGACTCTATTCTTGAAAAGAATAAATGGGATAAGACATTTCCACTTATAAGAGAGAATAACAAATGTATTAAATGTATGCGTTGTGTGCAGATATGTGATAATGTTCAGGGTATGCACGTATGGGACGTAGTTAATACAGGTTCAAGAACAACTGTGAATGTGGCTAAGAACAGACTTATTCAGGAGACTAACTGTACTCTATGTGGACAGTGCGTTGTGAACTGTCCAGTAGGTGCATTAAGGGAAAGAGATGATGTAGGCCGTGTTCTTGATGCAGTTGAAGATGAGAATATTATAACAGTCGTTCAGATAGCCCCAGCTGTAAGAACAGCGTGGGGTGAAGGCTTTGGACTTTCTAAAGATTTCGCAACAGCCAAAAGACTTGTTGCAGGACTTAGAAGGATTGGCTTTGATTACATATTTGATACAACATTTTCAGCAGATCTTACTATTATGGAGGAGGGAAGCGAACTTCTTGAAAGACTTCCAGAGATTAAGGAGTCAGGACTTCCAATGTTTACATCGTGCTGTCCGGGCTGGGTCAACTTTATAAAGAAGGAATATCCTCAGTATGTGGACAGGCTTTCAACAGCAAAGTCACCACAGCAGATGTTTGGAGCGGTTACTAAGTCATATTATGCAGAAAAGCTGGGCGTAGAGCCTGAAAGAATATTCTGTGTATCACTTATGCCTTGTCTTGCCAAGAAAGATGAATGTACATGGGATAATGGTAAAGATGTTGATGCGGTTCTTACTACAAGAGAAGTGGAACGTATGTTAAAGTCTTTCTTTATAAAAGTTCAGGAACTTGAGGAAGAAGAATTTGACGACCCATTAGGTGTAGGAAGCGGAGCAGGTGTTATATTTGGTGCTACAGGCGGAGTTATGGAAGCCGCACTTAGAAGTGCTTATTACCTTGTTAATAAGACTAATCCAGAACCTGATGCTTTCCAGTGTGTAAGAGGTCTTGACGGCTGGAAGGAAGCTAAGTTTACAATTAATGGCAATATACTTAAGGTTGCGGTTGCAAGCAGTCTTTCTAATGCAAGAAAGCTTATGGAAGCTATTGCAACAGGCAAGGCACATTATGACTTTGTTGAAGTTATGGCTTGTCCTGGTGGATGTATTAATGGTGGTGGACAGCCTATTAAAGATGATGATAACAAAGTAGCCAATAGAAGCAAGGTGCTTTATGGACTTGATAAAGTGAATAATCTCAGATTTTCACACGAAAATCCATCAGTAATGCAGTGCTACAAAGATTATTTTGGTGAGCCATTATCACACAAGGCACACGAATTATTACATATCAGCCATTAGGTAAAGTGACAATACCTGTGTATTTGTATAATATGTTATACGAATTATTGATATACAATGTTAGTATGAATAAGATAATTAAGTATAAAATAAGATAAAGCCCTGTTATGCAGGGCAGATTGGAGGCAGTATGGCAGTTATTAAAGCATTTGAGTGCATAAGACCTGATGAAAAGGTTGCAGACAGAGTGGCGGCACTTCCTTATGATGTATACAACAGAGAGGAAGCGTTAAAGGAAGTAGAACGTGAGCCATTGTCATTTCTTGCGATAGACAGGGCTGAGACACAGTTTGACAGCAGTGTAGATACATATGCTGACTGTGTGTATGACAAGGCAAGGGAGCTTTTGGATAGCAGAATTGCAGATGGTACATTTATTACTGATACAGATAAGGCATATTATGTGTATGAGCTTACAATGAATGGCAGAACACAGACAGGAATAGCTGCCTGTGCTTCCATAGATGATTATAATAACAATATTATTAAAAAGCACGAGAATACAAGGGCTGATAAGGAACAGGACAGAATTAACCACGTTGACAGATGTTCTGCACAGACAGGACCTATATTCCTTGCTTACAGGGCTGATGAGGTTATAAGAAACGAAGTAGCCAAAGCCAAGGAAACAAAGCCGCTCTACAGTTTTACCTCACCAGACGGCATAAGACATCAGGTGTATAAGATTTCAAATGCACAGTCAGTAGAAAATATTGAGAAAGCATTTGCAGGAATAGATGATATTTACATAGCAGATGGACATCACAGGGCGGCATCAGCAGTTAAGGTCGGTTTAAAGAGAAGGGAAGAACACCCTGATTATACAGGTGAGGAGGAATTTAATTATTTCCTTTCAGTTCTTTTCCCAGATGAAGAACTTATGATAATGCCTTATAACAGAGTTGTAAAAGACCTTAATGGCTACAGTAAAGAAGAATTTATTAAGAAGATAGAAGAAAAGTTTGAAATAGAAGAAAGTGCTGCAGCAGTAGAACCGGCTTATAAGGCGGAATTTGGAATGTATCTTGATGAGAAGTGGTATAAGCTTAAGGCTAAGAAGGATATATTATCAGATGATCCTGTAGATGGGCTTGATGTTGCAATACTTCAGAATAACCTGTTAGAGCCTGTACTTGGTATACATGACCCTAAGACGGACAAGAGAATTGATTTTGTTGGCGGAATAAGAGGACTTTTGGAGCTTGAGAAAAGATGTCATACTGATTGCGTGCTGGCATTTTCAATGTATCCAACTTCCATAGCAGAGCTTTTTGCAGTAGCCGATGCGGGCAGGCTTATGCCACCAAAGTCTACATGGTTTGAGCCAAAGTTAAGAAGTGGATTGTTTATACATAAGATTGAAGAATAAGTATATTGTTCAAAATAGATGTAAAGAATATAGAATGGAAAAGAGGATTATTATGTTACATAAAGTATACGATATTGAACTTCCATATGAGGAACTTGGGTTAAAGACACCGGATAAAAAAGCAACAATAACAACATATATTAAAGAAATGTACCCGGATTATCAGGACCCATTTAACAGACCACTTGTTATAATATGTCCAGGTGGTGGATATGACCATCATTCACCAAGAGAAGGCGAGTCTATGGCTATTAAAATGCTGGATCTTGGGTATAATGCGGTAGTATTAAGATACAGCCTTGCACCATATGTATATCCGACACAGGTATATGAAGCGGCTTATACAGTTAAGTGGGTAAGGGATCACGCTAAGGAATGGGATGTTAATCCTGACAGAATTATACTTGCAGGCTTCTCAGCTGGAGGACATCTTGCGGCATGTCTTGGTACTATGTGGAGTGGTGATATGGTTGCATCATTTGCAAAAAAATACCTGGGATGTGATAAGGAATATGTAAGACCGGATGGACTTCTTTTAGGTTATCCTGTAATAACAGCTGGGAAAAATTCACATAGGGGTTCGTTTGTAAAGCTGCTTGGTGAAAACTATGATAAATATATAGATGATATATCATTAGAGAATAAGGTGTCTAAAGATACACCGGAAAGCTTTGTATGGCATACATTTGATGATAATTCTGTTCCATTAGAGAATTCACTTTTGTTTGTAGAAGCATTAAGAAAGAATAATGTTAAGTTTGAATATCACGTATTTCCAGATGGCTGTCATGGATTGGGACTTGGAACTAAAGAAACTGCTACAAAGGGTGGCAAACATTATCAGCCGGAAGTATATGAATGGACTAAGTTGTTTGAACAGTGGATGAACCGTATGGCATAAGAAACAGCCATAGAAATGGAGAAGGGTATGGATAATAAGTTATATAAGCTTATGGACTGGCCTGCGATTGAAGAAATTGTGTATTCGGAAAGCAGTCAGCCTTGCAGTATATTAGGCGGCCACCTTGTAAAAGAGGGGTATCTTATACAGGTGTTCAGACCGGATGCTGTATCTGTAAGTGTATCAGTAAGTGAAAGAAAAAGAGCCATACAACTTGAAAAAGTTGATGATGCTGGATTTTTTGCGGCATTAATACCGATTAAGAAAAATGTTAAATATGTTCTTAATATTGAAGATAAGAATGGGCATATTACAAGATTACGTGACCCATATTCATTTGGCAGATTTGATAAGTCAGAAGTTATATTCAACAAGTTCGCAGCAGGAACTGAATACAATGCATATAACCTTCTTGGTAATAAGGTGTGCGAAAAAGACGGCATTTCAGGTGTGCTTTTTAGAACATGGGCACCTAATGCGTTACGAGTAAGTGTTGTAGGCGAATTTAATAGCTGGGATGGAAGGATATACCAGATGGAGCGTATTACCGACAATGGTATATATGAAATATTCATTCCACAACTTGAAGCTGGACAGGAATATATGTATGAGATAAAGTTCAAAGGTACTAATACTGTATTAAAGCTTGATCCGTATGCCAGACAGATTACACAGTACGCAGATGCACACTCTGTAACAGGTGAGCCACAGGCTGTACAAGATAATGTTAAATGGGTAAAGCAAAGAAAACAGATAAAGGGTGTTAATAAGCCTTTGTCTATACTTGAGATTGCATATGATAATATTCCTGTGAATAAGGCTAAGGTTAATTATATGGATATAGCCAGATATATTACAGAGTATGTTAAAGATACAGGATATACTTATGTTCTTATAAAGGGCAGTGACAGTATTTTTGAAAAGACAGGTTATTGTTATGGTGCATCAGGTTATTATGCACCATCATCACAGTATGGAACAGCTACAGATTTCAAGCATATGATTAAGGAACTTCATAATAACGGAATAGGTGTAATTATTGATTTTAATGTAGCTTATTTTGGCATTGATATAAGAAGTATAGTTAATTATGATGGTGGTGACTGTTATGGTTATCTTAAGCCAAGGATAATTGAAAAGCCTCAGATGAATATAACAACATTTGCCTATGAGAAGGGCGAGGTAAGAAGCTTCCTTATATCAGCTATAGCTATGTGGCTTGATGAATATAATATAGATGGAATTAAGATTACAGACACAGCAACGATGTTATATCTTGATTATGGCAAGAATCCTGGCGAATGGACGCCTAATATGTATGGCGGCAATGAAAATCTTGATGCCATAGAATTCATAAAGCAGATGAATGAATATGTCCATAAGAGAAATGACGGCGTGATAACTATAGCAGATGAAAAGAGCTTGTGGTCAGACGTTACACGAAATAATGATAATGAGGACAGTCTTGGTTTTGATTATAAGTTAAATGATGGCTTTAATGAGGAATTCTTTGAGTTTGTAAAGCAGGATCCATTGTTTAGAAAGGGAATGTATAACAGGGTTACTTATGAAATGTTATATCATTATAAGGAACATTTTATTACCAACCTTACTTACGAGGCATTAAAAGATGATACTTTATATGCAATGGTATCTGGCAATGACGATAAGCAGAGACTTTCTGATATAAGGGCAGTATTAGGATATATATATACTTACCCAGGACCAGTATGTGTGTCTTATGGCAATGATACAGGTGCATTAGTGTCTGTAGATGATGATAAAATGCAGATTTTAAGCAGACTTGAAGAACCGGCGTATAAGCAGATGAAAGCATATATAAAGGCACTCAACACATTGTATACAACAGATAATTCAATGTATGAGGCAGACAGCTCATCAGATGGTTTTGAGTGGGTTGATAATTATAATGCAGAATTAACAGTTTATTCATATGCAAGATATTCGTCAGATAATGATATGGACATAGTGGCAGTTAATTTCACTCCGGTTGAAAGAAAGGCTTATGAGTTAAATGTACCTAAGGCTGGAAAGTACAAGCTTGTATTTAACAGTGACAATGAGGAATATGGCGGTGATGGCAAGGTGGAAGCTGTTGTTGTGAAGTCAGCGGTTGAAGCTGACAGCAATGATAGGTATAAGATGTTTGTTGATATACCAGCATCAGCAATGGTTGTATATAAGTATGAACCATATACTGATATTGAGATTAAAGAAATCCAGATTAAAAATGAAGCTAAGGCGGCTAAGGTTGAAGCAGAAAAAAGAGTTGATTTAGCAAGAGAACTTGCTGATAAGGCGGAAGAAGAGGCTGTGAGGGCGGCAAATGCTGAGAAGGAAGCCAAGGAAAGCTTAAGGCTTGCACAGAATGCAAGAAAGGAAGCTGAGAAGAAAGCTTTAGAAGCAGTTAAGGAAAGCGAAAGAATAGACGAGAAAATGAAGCTTAGGTTAAGTCAGCTTAAAAAATAAACTGGAACATATGGGGACAGGACAGACATATAATCCTGACATTGGAAATTAAAAAACTGGATAGTATGAGAACCAGCAATATTATAAAGGAAGGAGAAAGTATATTAGTAAATATGAAAGATAAGGTGTTTACGATATACGCATATGTGTTATGGAGCAGATAACAAGTATAGTTGAACAGATTACACACTGGGGACTTACTGGAATATGGAAGATTTTATTCGCTATTATCATATGGTTTGTTGGTAAGAAAGTAATAGCACTTTGTATGAAATTCTTAAAGAAAGTATTTGATAAAGGAAGCTTAGACCCAGGTGTTGTTAATTTTACAATGTCAATAATAAGATTTGCACTTTATTCAGTGCTTATACTTATGGTTATTGATGAACTTGGAATACAGACAACTTCACTTGTAACTGTATTTGGTTCAGCAGCTCTTGCAATAGGTATGTCATTACAGGGTTCGCTTTCTAACTTTGCAGGCGGAGTGCTTATACTTATATTTAAGCCATTTAAGGTTGGTGACTATATAGTAGTTGGTAATCTTGAGGGAACTGTTAGAACTATAGAGCTTCTTTACACTAAGCTCACAACAGTTGATAACAAGGTGGTAATGCTTCCTAATGGTGCATTATCTAATTCTAATATTGTAAATGTGGGTGCTGAAGATAACAGACGTCTTGATATCGAGATGTCTATAGGTTACTCATCTGATTTAAAGCTTGCCAAGAATATATTAAGTGATATTCTTGCAGCTGATAATTCAATCCTTAAGGATAAGGAAGTGAAGGTTATAGTAAAGAGCCTTGATGAAAGTTGTGTGACACTTGAGACAAGAGCGTGGGTAAAGACAGAAGATTACTGGGATACAAGATTTGCACTTCTTGAAGAATACAAGTCGGAATTTGATAAGAACGGCATAGAAATTCCATTTAACCAGATGGACGTACATATTGTATAAATATTGTGTGATAATATATTGTTATATGAATATATGTGTGCTATAATGTTGCCGGATGGGATGAAAGGTTCATATAGACTAACTTGAATTTCCTGTTCATATAAAGTAACTTATTGTATGTGGGATATTAATATGATATGAAGATTAATGGCTGAGTATCAGAATGGAGAATGAATTGAAGTTATCAGAAGAAAGACAGCAGCTTTTTAATTTTGTGCTTTCTGAATTAGAGCAGGAAGGCAATCTTGCACACGAGAAGAATGCTATACAGCACGGTTTAACAACAGTATATGAGCATAGTGTAGGTGTGGCAGGAGCAAGTCTTAAGCTTGCAGAATTCTTTCATTTAAAGGTGAATGAGAAAGCACTTATAAGAGGAGCACTTTTACACGATTATTTCTTATATGACTGGCACATAAAGAGAAAGGGACATCATTTCCACGGCTTTACACATCCTGCAACAGCACTAAGGAATGCAGAGAAGGAATATAATCTTGGCGATATAGAAAGAAATATAATCTCAAGACATATGTTTCCTCTTACGATAGTTCCACCTATGTGCAGGGAAGCCTGGCTTGTATGCCTTGCTGACAAGTATTGTGCAGTTAAGGAAACCTTCGCACCAGCGGTAGGTTACTAGAATGTATATATTAATTGGCAGAATAGACCAGTTAGTGAGCAGTTGAATTAAGATTAATACTTATAAATACTCCGGCAGTATGTTGCGTTTAAGCAGTGTACTGCCGGATTTTTTTGTTCCTTTATATAGTTGTATGGATATATTTAGAAGACAGAGTGATTTCATATAGTCATAAAGAATTAAGTCGTTGGGATATTAAGATTGCGAATGCCAGAATACACAGCAATATCACATTTTTTACTTATTTTTTACATCATTTGGTCACAATTTCCAAGTAATATACAATTGTTCACAGGAAAACGCGTTGTGAAGTAACTTGCAGAGGATATTAAGATGTGCAGGAAAGATTGGAGGCCAGTGTATGGCGATTGAAGTATTCAACAGATATGAGAAAAAATATATGCTTGATGAACACACTTTCAGAAGGCTGCTTGAACGAATAAATGATTATATGGAGCCGGATAAATATAATCTTAATGGACAATTTTATAGTATATGTAACATTTATTATGATACTGATGACAACAGGCTTATAAGAAGTTCAATTGAGAAGCCTGTATACAAGGAGAAACTCAGAATGAGAAGCTATGGCACTCCTTGTGGAGAAGACAAGGTGTTTCTTGAGATTAAGAAGAAATATAATGGTATTGTTAATAAACGCAGAACATCAATTGTACTAAAAGACGCATATAAGTATATGGAAAGTGATGTGTATCCTGAGAGTGACACACAATGTATTAACACACAGGTGCTTAAAGAGATTGATTATTTTAAGAAAATGTATACATTAAAGCCAAAGGTATATCTTTCATATGACAGGTATGCTTATTTTGAAAAAAATGATGGTGATTTCAGAGTTACATTTGATACTAATATAACAACAAGGAGAGGCGATGTAAGGCTTGAGAGCGGAAGCTATGGCAACAAGCTTATTCCTGACAGATTGTATCTTATGGAGATTAAAATAAGCGGTGCAGTACCGATGTGGTTTACAAGATGTCTTTCGGATCTGCATATATATCCTGTTTCATTCTCTAAATATGGAACAGAATATAAAAGATATGTGCTTGAAGGTTATGATAAAGATACAGAGGAATTGAGTAACCAGATAGCACCTAATGAATATGCAAAGGAATACGGTAATGTATATGGCTGTCAGTATGGACAGTATGGAAAAAGTGCAATATGTATCTAATAACAAAAGTATAAATTAAAAGGAGCAATATTATGTTTGAATCAATATTTACATCAACAGCGGATAATTCAATAAATATCAGCCAGGCGGCAATATCTTTAGGTGCATCAATCGTAATCGGAGTTATTATTGCAATTGTATATATGTACATCAGCAAAAAAGAAGGTTACCAGAAGAATTTTATAATTGGTCTTTTAATGCTTCCAGCGGTTGTATCAGTCGTTATTCTTCTTGTGGGAAGCAATGTTGCAAGAGCATTTTCGATGGCAGGAGCATTTGCACTTGTAAGATTCAGAAGTGCACCGGGAAGTGCTAAGGATATTTCAATTGTGTTCTTTACAATGGCAGCAGGTCTTGCTTGTGGTCTTGGATATGTAACATTTGCAGCAGCATTTACAGCAGTTATGCTTTTGCTTTTAATACTTATATCAGCATTAGGTTTTGTAGATAGGAATGAAGGACGTAAGCAGCTTAAAATTGTTATTCCAGAAAGCCTTAACTATAATTCGGTATTTGATGATCTGTTTGATAAATACACGTCTGAGAACAGATTAAATAAAGTTAAGACAACTAATATGGGCACAATGTATGAGCTTACATATGAAATCAGATTAAAAAATGATGATGCAGAAAAAGATTTCATTGACGAATTAAGGGTAAGAAATGGAAATCTTAATATATCAGTAGGAATTATGCCAGAAAACAGCGTATCGGCATTGAATTAAATGTTGACATATTAAGTGGAAGATTATATAGTATAACAAATTAAACACCATTTGATGAATGATAGTATTATGTTATTCATCAGATGGTGGTTTTTGATTTTTCTCTTGTTTTATTTGGTGATATGTTATATTATAATAAGGTATACGAAAGGGACGTGGTAGATATGATAGATAATAATACACAATTTTTTAGAACACAGCCAGAAAAGACAATATCAGTAGAAGGAATACTTGAACAAGTATATCTTGCATTAAAAGAAAAAGGATATAACCCTGTTAACCAGATAGTAGGTTATATTATGTCAGGAGATCCAACATATATTACAAGTCATAACAATGCAAGAAGCCTTATTATGAAGGTAGAAAGAGATGAACTTGTAGAAGAGGTTATCAAGTACTTCATAGAGGGTAAGGGTTTATAATTAAGTTATGAGAATAATTGGATTGGATTATGGAACAAAGACAGTGGGCGTGGCGTTAAGCGATGCACTTGGCATTACAGCACAGCCTGTTGAGACAATCACAAGAAAAGAAGAGAATAAGCTTAGAAAGACATACGCCAGAATAGAAGCTATTATTGAAGAGAATGACGTTGAGAAGATAGTTGTCGGACTCCCTAAGAATATGAATAATACTGTAGGTGAGAGAGCTATAGCCTGTGAAGAGTTTGCTAAGAATCTTGAGAGAAGAACAGGGCTTGAAGTCATTATGTGGGACGAAAGACTTACAACAGTTTCAGCAGAGAAGGCACTTATGGAAAGCGGCGTAAGAAGAGAGAACAGAAAGGCAGTTATTGACCAGATTGCTGCTGTGTTTATATTACAAGGTTATCTTGACTGTCAGGCTAATGCAGGCAGGTAAATGAATTAATAAAGGTGGTTTAAATTAATATGGAAAAGCTCACATTTGTTACAGATGATAACGAGAATGTTGAATTATATATTATTGAAGAGACAAGAGCGAATGGAGTTAATTATTTATTAGTAACAGATTCTTCTGATGAGGAAGATACAGATGCGGAATGTTACATTTTAAAAGACACATCAAGTGAAGCAGATGCAGATGCAGTATATGAATTTGTTGAGGATGATACAGAATTTGATGCAATCAGCAGAATATTTGCGGAACTTATGGATGATGATATTGAACTTATATAATTGAATAAAGAATGAGGTGCTTAATGAAAAAAGAAAATGTCGGTTCTGTTAAGGTGATTCCACTTGGAGGCCTTGAACAGATTGGAATGAACATAACTGCCATCGAATACGATGACAGTATTGTTGTTGTGGATTGCGGTTTAAGCTTTCCAGAAGAAGAAATGCTTGGTATTGACCTTATTATTCCAGATGTTACTTATCTTAAGGAGAATATTGATAAGGTTAAAGCGTTTGTTATTACACATGGCCACGAGGATCACATCGGAGCAATTCCTTATGTATTAAAGGAAGTTAATGTTCCTATATATGCTACACGTCTTACAATGGGACTTATAGAGTCTAAGCTAAAAGAACATAATATGCTTCGTGAAGTTAAAAGAAAAGTTGTACGATATGGACAGTCAGTTACTCTTGGTGATTTCAGGGTGGAATTTATAAGAACTAACCACAGTATTGCAGATGCAGCTGCACTTGCAATATTCTCTCCAGCAGGTATTCTTGTCCATACAGGTGACTTTAAGGTTGATTATACACCAGTTAATGGTGAACCAATAGATTTACAGAGATTTGCAGAGCTTGGAAAGAAGGGCGTGCTTGCACTTATGTGCGATAGTACTAATGCTTTAAGACCGGGCTTTACAATGTCAGAGAGAACTGTAGGAAGTACATTTGACAAGATATTTAATGATAATAAGAACAGCAGAATTATAATTGCAACATTTGCTTCTAATGTAGACAGAGTACAGCAGATTATTAATGCGGCAGTTGCATATGGAAGAAAAGTATGCGTAGAAGGCCGTAGTATGGTCAATATTATAGATGTTGCTGAAGATCTTGGATATCTTCATATTCCAGATGGTACTCTTATAGAGACAGAGGCTATGAAGAATTACACACCTGAGCAGATTGTGCTTATTACAACAGGTAGTCAGGGAGAGTCAATGGCAGCCCTTTCAAGAATGGCAGCTAACCTTCATAGAAAGGTATCTATCCAGCCGGGCGACTGTGTTGTATTTTCATCAACACCTATTCCTGGTAATGAGAAGTCTGTAGCAAGAGTTATCAATGAACTTGGAATGAAGGGCGCTAAGGTTATATTCCAGGATACACATGTATCTGGACATGCCTGTCAGGAAGAGATAAAGCTTGTATATTCACTTCTTAAGCCAAAGTATGCTATACCAGTACACGGTGAATACAGACACCTTATAGCACAGAAGGAAGTTGCAATGTCACTTGGATATGATAAGGAAGATGTTATTATAGCCAAATCTGGTGATGTTATTGAACTTAGTGATGAGAAGGCTGCAATCGTTGGAAAGGTTCACACAGGAGCTATTCTTGTCGATGGACTTGGTGTTGGTGATGTAGGTAATATTGTATTAAGAGACAGACAGAATCTTGCAGAGAATGGTATTATAATTGTTGTTCTCACACTTGAGAAGTATACAGGACAGCTTGTTGCAGGACCGGATATTGTAACTCGAGGCTTTGTATATGTAAGAGAGGCAGAAGAACTGCTTGATGAGGCAAGAGCTATAGTTACAGATTCTGTTCTTAGATGTCTTGATAAGAATATCACTGACTGGAGTAAGATTAAGAACATTATCAAAGATGATCTCAGCGAATATTTGTGGAAGAAGATGAAGAGAAATCCAGTTATTCTTCCAATTATTATGGAAGCTCAGATGTAATCAGTTATAATGGGAGATATTAATGCAGAGAATTGAGCAGTTAAAGCTTGAACTAAGCAAAGCTATAAAAGAAAGCCCTGAATATATTGAATATAAAAGACTAGAGGCTATTATAGATAAAGACCCTAATTTAAAGAGAAGTATTGATGAGTTCAGAAGACAGAATTTTGATATACAGAATAGTGGTAAGGTTGATGATATATTTGCCGCACAGGAGGATCTTAATAACAGATATGCAGATATGAGAAGACAGGATATGGTCAACAGATATCTGCTGTCTGAGGTCTGTCTGTGCCGTATGGTTCAGGATATATGCAGAACTGTAGTTGAGACAATTGAATTCGATGTTGATTTCTTGAATAATTAATCATCATAACTATATTTAGTCGGACGGGAATGGATATTTGATTATGAATAATAAATCTATAAGAATGGTTGTTTCATTGTCACTTAATGCATTGTTTATTGCAATTGCTGTAGTAGTGGTTGTTATGTTTGGAACAAAAGCCTATACATTTGGTAACAATATATTTAATGAGAAGTCGGTGGACACAGTTGATAATGCCAAAGTGGTTGAAGTGACAATAGCTGATGGTGTAACAGCTAAGAGGTTAGCCAGCCAGTTATATGAAAAAGGTCTTATTAGTGATGAGAAAATATTTTATTTTCAGGTAAAGTTATCTGATTATAAAGATAAGTTTAAGGCGGGAACATACAGTCTTAATACAGGTATGAAGCCAACAGATATGATGAAGATATTAGCTGGCATCAGCACAACTGATACTGGTGATAGTGAATAAATATTAATGAGAGGTTTACTAAGGTGATTGTCAACGAAAGAATAGTAGCTTATATTAATTCTCTTGATAGAGGTAATTCACCAATCTGTAATACAATCGAAAAGGAAGCAATTGAGGACGATGTCCCGATTATTAGAAAAGAGATGGGCAATCTGCTAAAGGTGCTGCTTGAATTAAAGCAGCCACAGTCGATTCTTGAAGTAGGAACGGCAGTAGGTTACTCATCTATTCTTATGAGTGAGAATATGCCTGAGGGTTGTATAATTGATACAATAGAGAATTATGATAAAAGAATACCTATAGCCCGCAATAATTTCAAGAGGGCAGGAAAAGAGGATTGTATAAGGCTTATAGAGGGCGATGCTATGGAAGTCTTAAAAGAGCTGGAAGGTCCATATGATTTTATATTTATGGATGCCGCCAAGGGACAGTATATTAATTATCTGCCTGAAATATTAAGGCTTATGCCTAAGGGCGGACTTCTTATAACAGATAATATACTTCAGGAGGGTGAGCTTGTAGAGTCCAGATATGTTGTCACAAGAAGGGACAGGACAATACATACAAGAATTAGAGAGTATGTATATGAGCTTACACATAATGATAATCTTATAACTTCAATTGTACCAATTGGAGACGGAATTACATTGAGCGTTAAAAAATAAATGGAGGAAAATAATATGGCAGGACATTATTATAATGGCAGGGAACTTGAACTTTTAATACCAGCAAGCAGTCTTGAAGTATTAAAGATTGCAGTTATATTTGGTGCTGATGCAGTATATATAGGTGGAGAGGCTTTTGGCTTAAGAGCTAAGGCTAAGAATTTCTCAAAAGAGGATATGGTAGAAGGAATTAAATTTGCCCACGAAAGAGATGTTAAGGTGTATGTTACAGCTAATATACTTGCACATAACTATGACCTTGACGGAGCAAGGGAATATTTTAAGGAGCTTGATGTTATAAAGCCAGATGCAGTTATTATATCTGATCCGGGAATGTTCACAATTGCCAAGGAAGAACTTCACGATATAGATATTCATATAAGCACACAGGCTAATAATACTAACTATATGACATATCAGTTCTGGTGGAAACAGGGTGCTAAGAGAGTTGTAACAGCAAGAGAGCTTTCATTGAATGAGATTAGGAATATAAGAAAGAATATTCCTGATGAGATGGAGATAGAAACATTCATACACGGTGCTATGTGTATATCATACTCAGGAAGATGTCTTCTTAGCAGTTTTATGGCAGGAAGGGACGCTAACAGAGGTGCCTGCACACATCCTTGCAGATGGAAGTACGCTGTTGTTGAGGAGAACAGACCAGGCGAATATATGCCTGTATATGAGAATGAAAGAGGAACTTATATCTTTAACTCTAAAGATTTATGTATGATTGAGCATATTCCAGAGCTTATAGAGGCAGGAATTGACAGCTTTAAGATAGAGGGAAGAATGAAGACAGCCCTTTATGTAGCTACAGTTGCAAGAACATACAGACTTGCAATTGATGATTTCTTAAAAGACCCAGAACTTTATAAGTCAAGAATTCCATTTTACAAGTCAGAGATAAGCAAATGTACTTACAGACAGTATACAACAGGTTTCTTCTTTGGAAAGCCAGATGAAAATACACAGATATATGAAAGCAACACATACATTAAGGAATACACTTATCTTGGAATTGTAGGAGATAAGAACGAAGAAGGTCTTTACAATATAGAACAGCGTAATAAGTTCTCGGTTGGTGAGGAGATTGAAGTTATGAAGCCGGACGGAACTAATCTTTTAGTTACAGTTAAGCGGATAACTGACGAAAAGGGCGTTGATATGGAAAGCTGTCCACATCCTAAACAGCAGCTTTATATTGACCTTGGTGTAGAACTTGAAAGATATGACATTTTAAGAAGAAAAGAAGAATAATATATTAAGATTTATGTGCGTCAGTATGAATGAATAGTCCATACTGGCGTATTTTTATGTAATAGGAATTCAAAGTTGCATAAAAGGCACTATGTGCCGATGATGCACACTTGAGCAATATGCAATAAATTATATGGATATGCAATAAAGGTGTGTCCTACGCATAAAATATAGAAATATGTGTAGGGGTGCTTTTTCTTGAAGGTGTTTGAGAAACCATTATCAGAGCAGGAAGAAAAAGAGATGTTAATAAGAAGCCGTAATGGGGATATAGAGGCTAGGAATATACTTGTAGAGAAGAATATGCGCCTTGTAGCACATATGATTAAGAAATATGCTTGTGCAGAGAAAGATACACAGGATTTAATATCAGTAGGAACAATAGGACTGATAAAGGCGGTTAATACCTTTAACCCTGATAAGAAAATCCGTCTTGCGACATATGCGGCAAAATGTATAGATAACGAAATATTGATGATGTTAAGAAATGATAAGAAGAAAATGCAGGAGCTGTCCTTATATGAGCCGATTGGCACGGATAAAGAGGGCAATGATATAACATTTATAGATGTTGTCGGTGATGAAACAAGCGATGATGTAGGCGAGATGCTTACAGCAGAGCAGTTAAAGTGCATATATGACAATATGGATAATATATTGACAGAGCGGGAAAAGACGATAATAATAGGAAGATTTGGGCTGTTTGGAAGTAAGGAAATGACCCAGAATGAACTTGCGGCAAAGTTAAACATAAGCCGCAGTTATGTAAGCCGTATAGAAAGGCACGCTCTTAACAAGTTATATGCCCTTTTGGAGAATAAAAAGTTAATAGGATAGCAAAACTTAACATAAAAACTACAAAATCGACAGCAGGGTATGGTATACTTATGCTTAAGCAGTAAGTCGTGCTGTGGCGGAGAAATATATCGCTAAGATGTCCGCCGCAGTCGGATAATACTGCCGTAATAGATAAAAGGAGTATTTAAAATGGATAATATCTCTGATGATAAAATAATTAACGATAATGCTACGAATAATGGCAGTAATAATAATATAGTTATAAGCAGACGTCTTGAGGCAGTACGTGGCATAATGAAAGAAAAAGGCGTGGATATCTATGTTGTAGTAACGGGCGATTACCACATTTCTGAATATGCAGGTGATTACTTTAAGGAAAGAGAATTCATTTCTGGCTTTTCAGGCTCAGCAGGAACAGCAGTTATAACAAGTGACACTGCAGTGCTTTTCACAGATGGCAGATATTTTGTGCAGGCTGAGAAACAGCTTAGCGGTACAGAGTATAAGCTTATGAGAATGGGAAGTGCAGGGGTACCTGCACTCAATGAATATTGCAGGGAACTTTTAAAAGAGGGAATGACAATAGGATTTGACGGAAGATGTGTACAGGCAGGACAGGGAATAGAATTTAAGAAAATGGCTGAATTTAACAAGGCACATTGTAACTATTCATTTGATGCCATAGAACAAATATATAATGACAGGGCAGAATTCCCACACAGCAAGGCGTTTTATCTTGATACTATGTATTCAGGAAAGACTATTAAAGATAAGCTTATTGATGTGCGTTGTGCAATGAAAGACAATATGTCAGATGTACATATTATTGCCTCGCTTGATGATATATGCTGGCTTTTTAATATAAGAGGCAGGGATGTACATTGTAATCCTGTTATTATGGCATATGCGGCAGTATATATGGACAAGACTGTTCTGTATACAGATATAGACAGGCTTGATGACTGTATAGATAAACTTATAGAGGCTGGCGTTGAGGTTAAGCCTTATAATGATATATATGAGGATATAAGAAGCATAGCAGGACATAAAGTGCTTATTGATAAAAAGAGGGTTAATACAAGATTATATCTTTATGCTAAGGACAATGATAAGATAGAACTTGTCGAAAAGGAAAATCCAGAGGTTCTCCTTAAGGCAGTGAAGAATGACATAGAAATAACCAACCTTAAGAATGTACATATTGATGATGGTCTTGCCGTGACAAGATTTATATTCTGGCTTAAGAAGGCAGTTAAATCAGGACAGACAATAACAGAAGCATCAGCGGCAGAATATCTTGATAATCTTAGAAGTGGTATAAAGGATTACATTGAATTAAGCTTTGATACAATAAGTGCATACGCTGATAATGCGGCAATGATGCACTATCAGGCTTCAAAGGATAACTGCAGTACGCTAAAGCAGGAGGGGATGCTTTTAGTTGATTCGGGTGGACAATATATGCGTGGAACAACAGATATTACAAGAACTATTGCGTTAGGTGAAGTTACAGATGAGATGAAGAAGTGCTATACGCTTACACTTAAGGGAATGTTGAATCTTGCCAATACAAGGTTTCTTCACGGCTGTACCGGATATAATCTTGATATAATGGCAAGAGCTCCGTTGTGGAATGAGAATATTGATTACAGATGTGGAACTGGTCACGGAGTTGGTTATCTTTTAAATGTCCACGAAGCACCTAATGGATTTAGGTGGAAGCATATACAGGGGGTAAATGACCTTGCTGTATTAACACCGGGTATGGTAACATCAGATGAACCCGGAGTGTATGCTGATGGCAGATTCGGAATAAGAATTGAGAATGAAATAATAGTTACAGAGGATAAGGAAAATGAATATGGCAGGTGGCTTAAGTTTGAAATGCTTACTATGGTTCCTGTGGATTTAGACCTTGTTGATGTACAATATCTTAGCTATAAAGATATAGAACAGCTTAATAATTATAATAAACAGGTGTATAATGTGTTAAGCCCATATATGAAAGGTGAGGAATTAGAACAGCTTGTATATAGCACAAGAGAATTGTAAGGAGGCTTTTGGTGTATGCAGATTAAAGAGTTTAAAGAAAAAGAAGTAGATGTGAAGGATAAGTCTTTGAGCAATAAAGTATATTATGCTGTTGGTGGAATAGTCCTTGCAGTGATATTGATAGTTGCAGTATTTATAAAGGTTAATGAATTTGACATAAGAGATTATATAAAGCCTGTGTATACAGGTGCTGACGGATATGCTTCGGTGACATTTGTTGTAGATGAAGATGCACTGTCTAATAAGCTTTTAGGAAAGAAAGCTGATGACGATAAGAAATATTATGTTAGAAAGTTCATTGAATCAATAAATGTATACACAACAGATACCGATATTAAAAATGGTGATAAAGTCCACTGCGAGATAGAATTTAATGATACTTATGCAGATAATGCAGGTGTTGATATTAATAAGAAGCAGTATACTTATAAGGCTAAAGGCATTAATGCAGGTGCAAAGATAGATATATACAGCGGGGTTGATGTAACATTTTCAGGAATAAGCCCTGATGCCAGAGTTATAATAGACAATGACTGGGATGATGATTATCTTAAGACACTTACATTTACTGCGGACAAGGCATCTTCAATTAAGCTTAATGACAGTATTAAGGTAAGCTGTGATGTATCTTATGAAGATATGGCAAGGCACGGCATACTTGCCAAAGCCTGTGAGATGACTTATACAGCAGATAAACTTGCTGCTTACTGCGATGATTATACTAAAGTTAATAAAGATGTTATGGCTGACATATATAAAGAGATTAAGGAAACTATCACTAAAGAAACAGAAGATGCAACCTACAGAATGTTGTATGTGGCAACAGGCAACACAGATTACCTGTATCATCTTAATGAAGAAAATGTATCTGATGTCAATATTGATGCGGCGTATTTCCTTAAGGCTTTGGCAGCAGGACAGGAAGCGGATAATTATATTATCGTTCAGGCATCGGCTGTTGTAAGTGATAATGAGAGCAGTGAGCCTGTCAGCTATGTATTCAGATATGCTAATGCGTATATCACAGTTGATGGTGATTTTAATGTAGGACACGATAACCAGAATAAGCGTTTTATATGCGGAACAGACAGAGGGGTACTGTATGAGGAGTATATAGGCGCCCTTTCAGATAATTACAGCATAGACAGAATAGACAATAATTAATAGCTGGCGTTACAGCATACAGAGAAATTAATAGAAGCAGTCGAAGAATAGATAATAATTAATATTTGCTGTTATAGTGTGCAGAAGAATTAATAAAAGTAATCTAAGAACAGATAGTAATTATGGATACAGTGGGAGGAAGTTGAATTGATAACAGTAGAACAACTTTTGATGACAGCGAGGGAAGAAGGCGCGTCAGATGTACATATTACAGTTGGTGTGCCTCCAAGAATGAGAGTGAACGGACGAATTGCTAATCTTGATTATCCAAGCTTGTCAGAGACAGATTGTAGTAAGATAATATACAGTATAATGGATGACAGGCAGATAGAAATGTTCAGGGATAATAAGCAGATTGAATTTGCATTGTCAGTGCCTAAGGCAGGAAGATACAGAGTCAGTGCATTTATGCAAAAAGGGCTTCCTGCCTGTGCAATACGACTTGTAACAGACAGTGTATCAGCACCAGGGGATATAGGTGTTCCTAAAGAGTTGATTGACATATGTGATAGCGAAAGCGGACTTGTTATTCTTGGCGGAGTGGCAGGAAGCGGTAAATCTACGACAATTGCCTCGATTATTGATTATATTAATGAGAATAAATGTGTCCATATACTGACATTGGAAGACCCTATTGAGTATGTACACACCCATAAAAATGCTATTGTGAACCAGCGTGAGGTAGGCATAGATGTGGCTTCTTATGATGAGGGGCTTAAGCTTGCAATAAGAGAAGATGTAGATGTGATTCAGGTTGGAAGAATGAGTGAGCCAGATACGGTTAAAGCAGTAATAAAAGCGGCTAAAGCAGGAAGTTTTGTTATTGCTGCTGTTGATGTCGCTGGTACTAAAGATATAATTCAGAGCATTATTGATGAATTTCCTCCTTCAGAGAAAGAGAAGATAAATACACAGCTTAAGGAAGTCTTAAAAATGGTTGTGTCACAGAAGTTAATACAACAGGATAAATATGGCATAAAGGCTTCTTTTGAGATATTAAAGATTAATTAAGAAAATGAGGGTTAAGATGACAAAGCTTGAAGAAATAATATCTTGTATTAAAGGAAACAGTGTGTATGTACAGATGCACAATTTTCCAGATCCTGATGCTATAGCAAGTGCATATGGTATGAAGTATCTTTTAAGAGCAGAAGGGATAGATGCACAGATTGTATATAAGGGCAGTATTGAAAATACAGTTACCGCAAAGATGGTAAAGCTTCTTAATATTGATATTCTTGAAGTAAAAAGTGCCTGGGAACTGGATTGTAACAGAGAAGTTATTATTGTTGATGCACAGAATGGCAATGCCAACATAATAGATATGCACTCAGACAAGACAATCTGTATAGACCATCACCCAGTATATAATGACAGCAAATATGTATTTAAGGACATAAGACCAGATGTCGGGGCATGTGCTTCAATCATAGCTTCGTATTATATAGAAAATGATGTTGTTATTGATATTCATATGGCAACGGCACTGCTCTATGGAATAAAGGTTGATACAGCAGATATGAAGCGTGGTGTTACAAAGCTGGATCTTGATATGTTCTATTATCTTTACAACCGTGCAGACCATAAAGTTCTTAATAATCTTGACACAAGCGTAAGACAGTATGACGATTTAAAAGCTTATGCCTATGCAATTGCCAATGTTGATATACAGAAGGACATCTGTTTTGCCAGTGCAGGGGACAACTGCAAGGAGTCATTGATTGCCTCTATATGCGATTTTATAATGTCTTTGGATGGTGTTAATCTTGCAATAGTATATTCGGCTAAAGAGGAGGGTATAAAGCTGTCAATAAGAAGTAATGGAAGCTACGATTCGGGAAGAATATCTAATAAAGCATTATGTGATATAGGTAATGGTGGCGGACACGAGCATATGGCTGGTGGTTTTATAAGCTATGATAAGTTAGAAAGAAAAGATGCCGCAGGCATAAGAGAAATCATAAAAAACAGATTTATGTCAGAAGTTAATAAAGTAAATAAATAATAAAAAGACTTGCATAATATGTATATATATGATATATATAATATATTGAAATACATATTATGCCAGTCGATAATAATAATATTTCAATATTAGTAATCTTAGGCAGTATGTCTTAAGATTAGTGAGTTATCGTTGATGAATAATTAGTTAATATTAACAATTAACAGGCTGATATTGATGATTAGTGAGTTGTTGTTAATAATTGCTGAGCAGTTATTAATGAATATTCTTTGGTAATATTATGCTCTATAATATTACATTCCCAATTATTTAAAATGTTACAACTAAATAGTATTGCAGTGACTTATGATTATTGTAGTTATTATAATCGTTTTAGTTATGGCTATAGCTTTAGTTATAGTTGTAGTGATAAGTTTGAGAAAGGAAAAGGGTGAGATGTGTTTAGCAGAGTGATAAGTGCGGCTGTATACGGAATTGATGCATATATTGTTAATGTAGAAACAGACGTTGGTTTTGGACTTCCGACATTTGATATGAGTGGAGCACTTGGGTCTAAGGTAAGAGAGGCGAAAGACAGGGTCAGGGTGGCGATTAAGAATTCGGGTATTGAACTTACACCGCAGAAGATAGTTATTAATATATCGCCAGCCAATATAAGAAAGGAGGGCACAATATACGACCTTCCAATTGCAATAGGGATACTGGCGGCAAATGGCTGTTTTGATTTAAAGATATTGGAAAATGTATTGATTATAGGCGAGGTAAGTCTTGACGGAAGCATTAATCCGGTTAAAGGAGTGCTTCCTATGGTATGTGCGGCTAAAGAGGCAGGAATTGACAACTGCATAATTCCGAAGGCTAATATAGCAGAGGGCAGAATTATCAATAATATTAATATATATGGAGTTGAAACGCTAAGCCAGACTATAGAGATATTAAAGAATATAGCCGTAATAGATGGAAGTAGAAAGGATATAAAGCGGGCTGATGTGAAATCTTGTGAATGTAATAAGTCAGATGGCAACATTAGTAATGATACTTATACTGTATTGGAACGCTCGCGGGTTAAGTTTACATATGGTTCAGAAGTGAAAAATAATAATCACTCGTGCAGTTATAATATTGATTACAGTGATATATCAGGGCAGGAAGCTGCAAAGCGTGCAACGATGATAGCTGTATCAGGTATGCATAATATAATGTATATAGGTCCACCAGGGAGCGGCAAGACAATGCTTGCCCAGAGAATACCGACAATAATGCCGGATATGGATTATGAGGAGCAGTTAAGGCTTACGAAGATATATAGTGTCGCAGGGCTGCTGGATAGTGATGGTGGAATTATGGTAAAAAGACCATTTAGAAATCCACACCATACAATAACACAGGCGGCGTTGCTTGGAGGAGGAGCTGTGCCAAGACCGGGAGAAATAACGTTATCGGAGGGTGGTGTGTTATTTTTGGATGAGATGACGGAATTTAATCAGGTTATTATGGAAGCGTTAAGACAGCCTTTGGAGGATAAGGTTATAACGCTTGTAAGGGTTAATGCAGCGTATACATATCCAGCACATTTTATGCTTGCAGCAGCTATCAATCCGTGTAAATGCGGCTATTATCCTGACAGGAACAGGTGCCATTGTTCGGAATATGACATAAGAAGATATATAGGAAGAATAAGCAATCCTATGTGGGACAGATTTGATATGTGTGTTAAGGTTGATGAGGTATCCTATGAAGTTATGAGGAATAAGGGAAATGTGGATACTATATATAATTCTACCGATATGAAAAATAAAGTTGAAGCCGCAAGACAAATGCAAAAGGACAGATTCAAAAAGCTTGATATTAATTATAATTCGCAGATGGGAGTGAGGGAAATACATAAATACTGTACATTGAATGTGGAGTGCAATGAGCTTATGGAGAGAATGTATAAGCAGCACAATATGAGTGCCAGGGCATATAATAAAGTTCTAAAGACAGCAAGGACAATCGCTGATCTGAAGGGAAGTGTTAATATAGAAAAAGAGCACCTTACGGAAGCATTATTCTATAAGAACTGTGAGGTGAAAAGTTGATAAAATATGATGAATTTCTTGAAGAATATTACTGGTATTGGCTTAATAATATTAGAAACATAGGAAGAAGAAAGATTAGTAAGCTGTTGAAAAGATTCGATTCCCCTAAGGAAATATATAACGCTGGCTCAGAATATTTAAAATGCTGCGGATTGTCTTGCAAAGATGCAGAAAATATAATCAGCTCAGTTAAAGATGAACAGATATATAGGGATTATAATGCCTTAGTGAAAAGCAGTATTAAATTCACACATCCGGGGAAAGCGGACTATCCTGCACAGCTTATGGAAATATATGATTATCCATATGGACTATATTATAATGGAAAGCTTCCTGACAGTGATAAGCCTTCAGTGGCAATTGTAGGTTCGAGGCAGGCAAGTCAATATGGAATGATGGTAGCGGCCAGGCTGGCATATGAGATGTCTTCATATGGAATACAGATTATAAGTGGCATGGCTGTTGGGATAGATACTGCCGCACATAAAGGAACACTTGATAATTCAGGATATACTTGTGCAGTATTAGGAAGTGGAGTTGACATTTGTTATCCAGCTTGTAATATAGGGCTGTTTACTGATATAAAAAAGACTGGTGGTGTAATGTCAGAATATCCGGCAGGAGTAAAACCGGTCTGTGGACAGTTTCCGGAAAGAAACAGATTAATAAGCGGTCTGTCTGATGCAGTTGTAGTTGTTGAGGCAAGGGCAAAGAGTGGTTCGTTAATAACTGTAGACCAGGCGTTAGAGCAGAATAAGGATGTATATGTTATACCGGGGAGAGTTGGAGATTCATTAAGTGAGGGCTGTAATGAACTTATAAAATCAGGAGCTTATATAATGACTAAAGCTGAGGATATTTTAGAGTGTGACAGGATAAAAAATAAGCTGTCAGGCATTAACGGTATACCGGAATATCTGCAAAAGTTGGAATCTGTATCACAATTTGAACTTGCAACACCTAAAAATATGGTGTATAGTTGTGTGGATTTGTATCCAGTGGGTATTAATGAACTAATTAATAAGACAGGATTATCATTACAGACAGTAAGCGGTGCCTTAGTTGAATTGGAATTAGAGGGTAAAATCAAAGAGATTGCACATAATTGTTATGCAAGAGTGTAGCTTTTGGTTAATACTAAAAGACAGTAGAATATATTGTTTTGTTAGAGATTAGGCATTGTGGTAGCATATATTAAAGGAGTTAATATTAATGGCAAAGTATCTTGTAATAGTGGAATCACCAGCAAAGGTGAAGACAATTAAAAAGTTTTTGGGTTCTAATTATGAAGTTATGGCATCTCAAGGGCATGTAAGAGATCTTCCGAAAAGCCAGATGGGAATAGATGTAGAGAATGATTTTGAGCCTAAATATATTACAATCCGTGGTAAAGGCGAGATACTTGCCGCACTTCGTAAGGAAGCCAAGAAGGCTGATAAAGTATATCTTGCAACCGATCCCGATAGAGAGGGGGAAGCTATATCGTGGCATTTGTCTAAGGCGTTAAAGTTGGAAGATAAGGATATATACAGAATAACATTTAACGAAATTACTAAGACAGCAGTTAAAGCAGCTATAAAAGATGCAAGAAAGATAGATATGAATCTTGTTGATGCACAGCAGGCAAGAAGGGCTCTTGACAGAGTTGTTGGCTACAGTATAAGCCCTGTACTCTGGGCTAAAATAAAGAGAGGTCTTAGTGCAGGACGAGTACAGTCTGTGGCATTGAGAATAATATGTGACAGGGAGAATGAAATAGATGCTTTTATTCCAGAAGAATACTGGACAATGGATGCAGTCTTAGACGTAGAGGGAGAGAAAAAGCCAGTAACTGCCAAGTTCTATGGTGATGTCAATGGAAAGATTGATATCAAGAATAAAGAACAGATGGAAGATATCAAGAAAAAGCTTGAAGGCTGTGAGTACAGCGTTGACAGCATAAAGAGAGGGGAGAAGATTAAGAAGTCCCCACTTCCATTTACAACAAGTACATTACAGCAGGAGGCTTCAAAGACACTTAACTTTGCTACAGCCAAGACTATGCGTATTGCACAGCAGTTATATGAAGGCGTTGATATTGCCGGCAAGGGAACTATTGGTGTCATAACATATTTAAGAACTGATTCTACAAGAGTTGCAGAGGAAGCACAGGCAGCTTCAAAGGAATATATTGAAGCTAATTATGGTGCAGAGTATCTTATGAAAGATGACCTTAAGAAAAAAGAAGATAAAAAGATACAGGATGCCCATGAAGCGATAAGACCAACTGATATTACACTTACTCCAGTTGTTATTAAAGAGTCGTTATCAAGGGATCAGTTCAGATTATATCAGCTTATATGGAAAAGATTTGTTGCAAGCCAGATGGCACAGGCTGTATATGAGACAACTTCTGTTAAGATAGCTGCTGGTGATTACCGCTTTAATATATCAGCTTCAAAGCTCTCATTTGATGGTTTTATGTCTGTATACAAGAGTGATGATGACAAGGAAGAGGCTAATGCTTTAGTAAAAGGTATTGATGAGAATTCAAAGCTTTCTTTGGAAGAACTTAAGGAAGTACAGCATTTTACACAGCCACCAGCACATTTTACGGAAGCTTCATTAGTAAAGGCTCTTGAGGAGCTTGGAATAGGAAGACCAAGTACTTATGCTCCTACAATATCAACTATAATTGCAAGACATTACATCGCTAAGGAACAGAAAAATCTTTATGTAACAGAGCTTGGAAAGGCTGTTAATGACTCAATGATGAAAGCATTTCCGCAGATAGTTGATGTCAACTTTACAGCTAATATGGAGTCGCTTCTTGATGGAGTTGCTGACGGAGATGTTAAGTGGAAAGAGCTTATAAAGAATTTCTATCCAGATTTAAAGGAGTCTGTTGATAAGGCAGAAAAGGATCTTGAAAATGTAAAGATAGAAGATGAAGTTACAGATGTAATATGTGACCAATGTGGACGTAATATGGTTATAAAATATGGTCCACATGGCAAGTTCTTAGGGTGTCCTGGATTTCCAGAGTGCCACAATACCAAGCCGTATCTTGAAAAGATTGGTGTTGCCTGCCCAAAGTGTGGTAAGGATATAATTCTTAAGAAGACTAAGAAAGGAAGGATGTTCTATGGTTGTGAGGGATATCCGGAATGTGATTTTATGAGCTGGCAGAGACCATCGGATAAGAAGTGTCCTAAGTGCGGTGGCATAATGCTAATAAAAGGCAACAAGCTTGTATGTGCCAATGAAGAGTGCGGTTATATATTAGATACTGCTAAAAAATGATAATTGATATGTAACATATATCAAATTAAAAAGTGATAATGAACAATTTGGGTATGTTTTACAGAGAATTGTCAGATAAAATGTGGTAAATTAGTTGAAAATTCAAAAGTTGTGTGATAGTATTTGATTATACAGATGTTTATCGGTGTAATTTAATATATGGAGGAATAAAAGATGAGTGTACAACTTTTGGATAAGACAAGAAAAATTAATAAGCTTCTGCATAACAATCATTCTGCAAGAGTTGAATTCAATGATATGTGTGCAGTGTTAAGCGGTATACTTGAGTCTAATATTCTTGTTATAAGCAGAAAAGGTAAAGTCCTTGGCACTGGATACTATGAGGGTGTTGAAGTAATCAGTGAGCTTGTATATGATAAGGTAGGCGGCTTTGTTGATGAGATGCTTAACGAAAGATTGTTAAGTGTATTGTCAACCAAGGAGAATGTTAATCTTTCAACATTAGGATTTACAATTGAGAATGTAAAGAAGTTTCAGGCGTTAATTGCTCCTGTGGAGATAGCTGGAGAGAGACTTGGAACATTATTTATGTATAAGAGTGACAGCTCATATGAAATAGACGATATTATTTTAAGCGAGTATGGCACGACAGTAGTTGGACTTGAGATGATGCGTTCAGTTAATGAAGAGACTGCAGAGGAAAGCAGAAAGAAGAAGATAGTAAGATCAGCTATTGATACACTGTCAACATCTGAACTTGATGCTATTAAGAGTATATTTAAAGAACTTGATGGTAATGAAGGAACGCTTGTCGCAAGTAAGATTGCTGATAATGTCGGCATAACAAGATCAGTAATTGTCAATGCTTTAAGAAAATTTGAGAGTGCGGGTGTTATTGACTGCAAGTCATCAGGAATGAAAGGAACATATATAAAAGTCGTTAATGAATATGTGTTTGAAGAGCTTTCTAAACTTGATGATTAATTATGTATGATATATGTGGATGGGTAATTGCATATATAAAGCAATTATTAATGAATTGTTTGTATGGTTATAGAGGGAGAGAGCTGTTGTCAGCTCTTCCTTTTTTATTTTAGTAATAAAATATTAAGTGTTTTTGTAAAAATACAGCAAAATATTCAAAAAGATTAAAAAAAACTTGTTTTTTTGTCGTAAATTATTATAATGGTAGTTAGTGTAATTATGTTTAATGTCCATAATTGGAAAGGGGTATATATGAGCTCGGGAATGTTTGGTTATGTAGATGTATTAAAGACCGCAGCTGATGCAAGCTGGGCGAGAGAGGAAGTATTGACTAATAATATAGCTAATGTTGATACACCTAATTACAAAAGACAGGATGTGGAATTTACTACTTATTTAAAGTCTGCATTGAGCCGTTCAGGAGGAGATTCAACATCTCTTACTAACAGAGTTAACAATATTAATTATAATGATGTTACTATGAGAACTTATACTGATAATTCTACTTTATCATACAGATTAGATGGTAATAATGTGGATTTATCAACAGAGAATGTTGAACTTGCATCAGAACAGCTTAATTATAATGGCTTGATTGACAGTATGAATAATGAATTTACACGTTTTAAAGCGGTACTTAAGTAATAAGACTGGTTAGTTTACTAAAGAAGTTAATATTTATTTAAAGCGGGATTGGAGGATTATTGATATGTCAATGTTTGCGGCATTTAATATAAGTGCATCAGGAATGACAGCACAGCAGTTAAGAACAGATGTTATTTCACAGAATATAGCTAATGCTAATACTACAAGAACAAGTGACGGAACAGCATATGTTAAGAAGTCGGTTGTATTTACAGAAAAGACTGTTACATCAGGTATGGCTGGAAGGTCAGTTTATTCATCATCAGGAACAACATTTGCAGATGCGTTAAGAGCAGCTAATGGTGGAGTAGTGGGCAGCGGTGTTAAAGTTACATCTATATATGATGATACTTCTACAGATATGAATATGGTATATGACCCATCTCATCCGGATGCAGATGAGAATGGATATGTTACATATCCTAATGTTAATGTTGTTCAGGAGATGACAGACCTTATAGATGCATCAAGGTCATATGAAGCTAATATTTCAGCATTTAACTCAAGTAAAGATATGGCATCAAAGGGACTTACTATCGGACAGTCATAATTCAGGGATTGAATTATATCATCAGATAAAAGATTAATTAATATAGATTGGATGGAGGAATTGTGATATGGATTTAACAACAGCAGTTAATTCGCTTGGGAGTGATTATGTTAATAAGGTGTCTGACCTTTTAACTAATAAGACTAATACAGCTTCAGGCACAACAGATGACTCATCATTTGATTCAGTATTTAATGCTGTTTCGGGACTATTGGATAGTACCAATTCATATATTCAGCAGGCGCAGCAGGCGGAAGTTGATTATGCACTTGGTAATATGACTAATACACACGAGTTAGGAGTGTATCAGCAGAAAGCTAATATTGCCCTGCAATATACAGTTGCAATAAGAGATAAAGCACTTGAGGCATATAAAGAAATAATGAATATGCAGATATAATTACTTAGGAGTTAATAATGGCAGATAAATTGAAACAGATCCCTCAGAAGTTATTAGACATCTGGAAGAGTTGGTCAGTAAAACAAAGAGTATTAATAATAGGTTCAATCGTTGCTTTTATAGCGGTTGTGAGCATAGTGGCAATTGTGCTTACAAGACCTAAGTATGAGGTACTTGTAACGTGTGAAGATTATACAGAGATGAATTCGGTAACTACACTGCTTACGGACAATAATCACAAATATAAAATTAATAATATGGTAGTAAGTGTTAATTCCAAAGAGCTTACAGCCTGTAAAATGCTTCTTGCAAGCCAGAATATACAGTCAGATGGCTATACATTTGAAGATGCTATGAAGAGAAGCTTTACAACAACAGATTCGGACAGTACCAAGCAGTATGCCCATTATCTTGAGACTAAGCTAGAGGGCGATCTTAAGGATATGGACGGAGTTAAGGATGCTTCCGTTACAATTAATATGCCTGAGAAGACTAATTCATTTTATCAGGCAGCATCAGATGCTACAGTAGCAGTTAAACTCGTTACAACAAAGGATATTAATGAAGATGCAGCTGAGAGTATGGCTTCGCTTCTTGCTATGGCGGTTGGCAATGATTCAACTAAGAGCATTACTATTATAGATAACAAAGGTAATACATTATTTAATGGAGCTGCTGGTAATAATTCAACATCAGGTGTGGGAATGAACAGCAAGTTAAAGTACAAATCACAGATTGAAGCTACAACAAGCAGTTCGCTTCTTAGAAATATTGTTTCAACAGGATTATATGATGATGCTGTTATAACACTTAATTATGAACTTGACTGGAATACAGTTAATACAATTGCAAAAGAATATACAGCACAGGAAGGAAGAGAAGAAGGGTTATACAGTCATTCTTATGAACAGGAGTCTGTAGGTACTAATGGTGCAAGTGGTACACCTGGTACAACAAGTAACAGTGGAACAACATATGATATTACAGATGGTACAACATCAACATCTACATATACTGTTAAGGAATATGATTATCTTCCTAACGAGCTTGTAACAACAACTAATACAGACCCAGGTGCTATAGTGAAAAATGGTTCATCTATAGCTGTAACACTTATTAAGAATGTTACATATGAAGAGACACAGGCTAAGAAGCTTGGTTATCTTGATGGAAAAGACTGGGATACATTTAAGAGTGAGAATTCTGAACCAGTAACACTTAATGTTGATAATTCGTGGGTGGATATTATATCAAAGGGTACAGGTATTGACCCGGCTAATATATCAGTAGTGGCTTACCAGAAGAATTCATTCCAGGATAAGGCTTCAAGCAATATATTAAGCAAGGCATCGTTCTGGGTACAGATTGTACTTGCAGCTGCAATACTTGGAATCCTTGTGCTTGTGATTATTAGAAGTGCAAGACCTCTTACAGTGGAAGAAAAAGAACCAGAGCTTTCTGTTGAGGAAATGCTTGCTTCTACGAGAGAGAACCAGCCATCAGTTGACGATATTGACTTACAGGAGAAGTCAGAGACGAGAAAGGCAATCGAGAAGTTCGTGGACGAGAATCCAGAAGCTGTTGCATTGCTATTGCGTAACTGGCTTAATGAAGATTGGAATTAATGATTTGATTTGGGAGTGAGGATAAATGGCACGACAGAACGCTAACGGCGAAAAAAATATGGATGGAGTTGAAAAGGCTGCGATACTTCTTATAGCACTTGGACCTGAGAAATCAGCACAGATTTTCAAGCATCTTAAAGAAGACGAAATAGAACAGCTTACACTTGAAATTGCTAATACTAGCAGTGTATCTCCACAGACAAAAGAGCAGGTGCTCAATGATTTCTATGAAGTGTGTCTTGCACAGCAGTATATTGCAGAAGGTGGTATCGGATACGCTAAAGAGCTTCTTGAGAAGTCTTTAGGAGAAGAAAAGGCAAAGGCTGTTATAGGAAAACTTACAGCAAGCCTTCAGGTACGTCCATTCGAATTTATCAGAAGAACAGATTCTTCACAGCTGCTCAACTTTATACAGGATGAGCATCCACAGACTATTGCTCTTATATTATCATACCTTCCACCTTCACAGGCATCGGCAGTTATATCATCTTTGCCACCTGAAAAGCAGGCAGATGTTGCAAGGAGAATAGCCCAGATGGATAGAACATCACCAGATGTTATCAAGCAGGTTGAAAAGGTACTTGAGAAGAAGCTTGCTTCTTTAGTAAATCAGGATTACACAATTGTTGGTGGTGTAGATGCCATTGTTGAAATCCTCAATTCTGTTGACAGAGGAACAGAAAGACATATTATGGAAACTCTCGAAGTCGAAGAGCCAGAGCTTGCTGATGAAATCCGTAAGAAAATGTTCGTATTTGAAGATATTCTTTCGCTTGATGACAGAGCAATCCAGAGAGTTCTTAGAGATGTTGATAATGGAGATCTTGCTCTTGCCCTTAAGGGAGCTGCAGAAGAAGTTCAGAATGTTATTCTTAATAATCTTTCAAAGCGTCTTGCTGTTATGATAAAGGAAGATATGGAATATATGGGACCTGTTCGTATGAAGGATGTTGAAGAGGCACAGCAGAAGATTGTTAATATTATAAGAAAGCTTGAAGATTCAGCAGAGATTGTTATTGCAAGAGGCGGAGGTGACGAGATAATTGTCTAATCTGTTAAAAAGAGGCACTACAGTAAGTAGTGATGAGAGAGTTATAGATTATAACGACCTTGTTAAAAGTAAGTTAAAGCATATTATAGAAATTCAGAATAACAAAGATAATGTTGATGCAGACGGTTTTGTTAATGGACTTAAGGCAGATGTTGTAGAACAGCTGCTCACAGGTTCAGAAGACGATATGAATGAAGAAGCGGCAACTGATGCCAGTTATGAAGCACAAGCTGCTTCAATAATAGAGAATGCCAGCAACGAAGCACAGAGTATCAAGGATGAGGCTAATGAAATTCTTGCACAGGCACATATGGAGGCGGACAGGCTTTTACAAGAAGCTAAGAAGCAAGGATACCAACAAGGTGCAGAAGGTGCAAGACAGGAATACGAAGATAAGGCGGCTCAGCTTGCAAGAGATTATGAAGCAAAGGCTGAACAGTTAACAAATGAATATGAACAGCTTAAAGCAGCTATTGAGCCAGAGCTTGTTAATACAATAACTGATGTATTCAGAAAAGTTACAAGAGTTGTATCTGATGATAATCAGGATATAATACTTGGCCTTATCGGTAATGTCCTTAAGAATGCAGAGACAAGCAATGATTTTGTTATTAAGGTTTCACCAGAAGATTATAAGTTCTTAACAAATAATCAGGGCAAGATATATTGTGCGGTATCTAAAGAGATTAATCTTGATATTGTTGCAGATACAACAATGAAGAAGAATGAATGTATAATAGAGACAGATGCAGGTGTATTTGACTGTAGCCTTGATATAGAACTTAACAATCTTATTAAGGATATTAAGTTGTTAAGCTGTATGTAAGTTATAAAGCTATATAAAATGATAATTATATGGCAGGTACTCTGGCATATTGTTATACAGATACAGGGAGGAAGAAGATTTGTCACTACTAAATATAGATAAATATTATTCTTTGACAGAGAAATCTTTCTATAAGAAGCTTGGAAAGGTTACTAAGATTGTAGGTCTTACAATAGAGTCAATAGGACCGGATGCCAAGCTTAATGATTTATGTAAAATTTACTCAGCTGACAGAAGTCAGGTGTTATTTGCAGAGGTGGTAGGATTTAAGGACTCTAGAGTTCTTCTTATGCCATTTGATGTTGTTGATGGAATTGGACCTGGAAGTATTGTTGAGAATACTGAAAAACCATTAGAGGTTAAGGTTGGAGATGATATTTTAGGACATACTTTAGATGGACTTGGCAATCCTACAGACGGTGCAGAGCTTAACCTTGAGAGTGCTTATTCGGTAGAAGCTGCACCACCAGATCCTATGGAAAGAGAGATTATCAGTGAAATTCTTCCACTTGGAGTTAAGGCAGTTGATGGTCTGCTTACAGTAGGTAAAGGACAGAGAATTGGCATATTTGCAGGTAGTGGTGTAGGTAAGAGTACATTGCTAGGTATGTTTGCAAGAAATACAAAGGCAGATATTAATGTTATTGCACTTATAGGCGAGCGAGGCAGGGAAGTAAGAGAATTTGTTGAGAGGGATTTAGGTCCTGAAGGTATGAAACGAAGTGTTCTTGTAGTTGCTACATCAGATAAACCGGCACTTATAAGAAATAAGGCTGCTAAGACAGCGACAGCTATTGCAGAATATTTCAGGGATCAGGGAAAAGATGTTCTTCTTATGATGGATTCATTGACACGTTTCTCTATGGCACAAAGAGAGATTGGACTTGCATCTGGTGAACCACCTGTTACAAGAGGTTATCCACCGAGTGTATATAGTGAGATGCCTAAGCTGCTTGAGAGAGCAGGTATGTCAGATAAAGGCTCAATTACAGGTCTGTATACAGTTCTTGTTGATGGTGATGATTTTAATGAACCTATTACAGATACGGCAAGAAGTATCCTTGATGGTCATATAATGCTTTCAAGAAAGTTAGGACATAAGAATCATTATCCTGCTATTGATGTGCTTCAAAGTATATCAAGATGTATGAGCCAGATAGTATCCAAGGAACATAAGAAAGCAGCAGGCAGGTTAAAGACAGTGCTTGCTACATATAATGAAGCGGAAGACCTTATTAATATTGGGGCTTATAAGAGCGGCTCGAACAGGAATATTGATTATGCGATATCCAAGATAGATGCTGTTAACAGATTTCTTATGCAGCAGACAGATGAGAAGTTCTCACTGGATGAAGAATTGAATGCTTTATATGATTTGTTCAGTGATTATGAGGATTTTGAGAATGGAAGCCTGAAGCTTGGCGAACAGCCAAAAGCACCACAGAGAGCACAGGCAAGACGATAAATGTTGAAATCTTAATATATCTAATGTAAATATATACCAATTATCGATAAGTTGTGATAAAATATAACAGGTATGAGGGCTGATATAATATGGCAAAATTCATATATAGTATGCAGAATGTACTTAACATAAAAGAAAGAATGGAGACGCAGGCTAAGACAGAATATGCCCAGATGCTTGGAGCACTTCATGATGAGGAAGTGAAGATGCACAATATTATGTCAACACTTAATTCGTATAAGGTACAGGCTTCGCAGCTATCTATAGGAAAGCTTGATATAGCTAAGATCAGAAGATGTAATGAAGCTATTAAGATTACAGAAGATATGGCAAAGAACCAGGCTGTAATGGTTAAGCTGGCGGAAAGAAATGTTGAGGCTTCAATGAAGCGTCTTGCAGATGCAGTTAAGGAAAGAAAAGTTCAGGAAAAGCTGAAAGAAAAGGCTTTTGAGCAGTTCCTACAGGAGCTTAATGCACAGGAGATGAAAGAGATTGATGAAGTTGTAAGCTTTAATTATAATGATAGAGAAGAAGACGAATAAACGGAGAGCAGATTACTATGGCAAAGAAGAAATCCAAGGAAGAATTAGATATTGATGACAGCTTAGATCTGAATGATGAAGAAGAAAGTTCAGGCGGCAATAAGCTTCTTAACGCATTTATTGTAGTGGTTGTAATTGCTATATGGCTTGTCATATTTGGCTTGTTGATAAAGATGAATGTCGGTGGAATAGGAAGTATGCTAAGACCATTCCTTAAGAATGTTCCAGTTATCAACAGAATTCTTCCAGAGGCAACAGATGAAGAGATAGCTGAAGAGACAGGAAGCAAGTATAAGAATCTTGCTGAGGCAATAGACAGAATTAATGAACTCGAAGCAGAACTTGCACAGTATAAGGATGCAGGAACAGCTGATTCATCAACAATTGCTGATTTACAGGCAGAGATTGCCAGATTAAAAGTATTTGAAGATAACGCACAGTATTATCAGGATTTAAAGGATAAGTTCGACAGGGAAGTTGTCTACACAGATAATGCACCAGATATATCCAATTACAAATCGTGGTATGAGTCTATAGATGCAGATAATGCGGCAGAATTATATAAGCAGGTTATAAAAGATCTTGAGTATTCTCAGAAGATTAAGGACTGGGCAGAGGCATATGCTAAGATGGATGCAGCCAGTGCCGCTGCAATTCTTGAAGAGATGACAGGTGATACGAACCTTGTATCACAGATATTACAGTGTATGACATCTAAGCAGAGAGCAGCTGTACTTGCAGAGATGGATCCGGTATATGCAGCTAAGATTACAAAGATTACTCATCCATAATATTTTGGTAATCAGACATAATGTCTTATTACATATAATCATTACAAGAAAGGAGGAATACATATGGTTAGTCCAGCAGTAGTTGGAACAGGCAGCACCAATAAGGTGTCTGGAACTGCACAGACTAAGGCATCAGCTAAGAAATCGGGCGATTTCAAGTCAGTGATGGCAGATTCTCTTGCAAATGGGGCAACTAATGGTAATATTGGCAAGACTAATATCAAAGATAACCTTATTAATGTTCAGAATACTAACACTAATAAGATATCTGCAAAGAATAATACATCAGAAGATAAGAGCAGTGTTACAGGTTCGGCTAAGAATGCTGATACATCTAGTATATCAGATGTTAATTCCAAGGCAGATAATAAAGATGTCACAGATACAGTAAAAGAAGTGTGCGAAGATATTAAAGATGCTATTAAAGAAGAATTCGATGTATCAGATGAAGACATCAAAGTGGCTATGGAGTTACTTGGGCTTACAGCACTGGATCTTCTTTCAACTGCCAAAGTAGCAGAGCTTATTGAACAGCTTACAGGAACAGATGCACTTACACTAATAACTAATGAGGATATGATGCAGAGCTTTAATAACATTATCAATGTTGTGGATGAAGCTAATGCTGATATAGCAGGTATGCTTGGAGTTAAGACAGAAGAAGTTGGAATTGTTCTTGGACAGAACGATATAGCACCTGTAGTTAATTCAGAAGATACAGCTAAGCAGGATAATGTTAAAGAATCAGATGCTAAGAATGCAGATGATAATATTAACCAGACAGTAGATAATCAGGAAAGCTTAAGTGAAGTTCTTGCTAAGAAGATTACAACAGAAAGTGATGGCAAGGCAAAGAATAATATGCCGGAGTCTAACGAAGCCAACAACAAAGTTACATATGCTGATGTTGCGGATAATATGATATCCAATATTACAGATACATTTGCTGACATTATAACAGAAGGAATTTCAACGGTTAAAGAAGCCGATATCGTCAATCAGGTTATAGACAGTGTAAAGCTTATGGCATCAAGAGAACTTACAAGTATGGAAGTTATGCTTAATCCAGAACATCTTGGAAGCGTGCACATTACAGTTACAGCCCGCAACGGAATTGTTTCTGCACAGATTGCAGCTCAGAATGAGCAGGTAAAGACAGCACTTGAGAACCAGATGGTTACATTAAGGGAGCAGTTTGAAAGTCAGGGACTTAAAGTTGATGCTGTGGAGATTACAGTTATGGCACATAGCTTTGAAGCAGGTCAGAATTTCGGACAGAGTGAATCTGAAAGAAAGCAGGGCGAAAGCAAGGTGCATAGAAAGCTTGATCTTTCTTCATTTGATGATGAATTAGAAGAAGATTTAGAGAGTACAGCTCCAGCACCTAAGGCAGAGGGAAGCAGTGTTGAATATCTTGCATAGAACAAAGACATGTATTAAATTACTATTTTAATTGAATAAAGAAAGGAGAACACATATGGCAGTAGATTCATCTAATGCAGTATCGCAAAGCCAGATTATCAGTTCTACATCTAAGACAACGAATACTAAGAAGTCTAACACACTTAATATGGAGAACTTCTTGAGCCTTTTAGTAGCAGAAATGCAGAATCAGGATCCGCTTGAACCAACAAGTAATTCAGATTATATGGCTCAGATGGCAACATTCTCACAGGTAGAAGCTACAACAGAGATGAATGAAAAAGTGCTTAGCCAGACAGCATCTAATCTTATTGGTAAAGCTGTTATTGTAAAGACAGATATGAATACATCTGGCTATGCTGGTGGTGTGGTTAATGGCTGGCAGGAGATTGATGGTATAATATATCTTGGTATTAACGGCGGTCTTTATGATATTAATGATGTTGATCAGGTGATTGACAAAGATTACTATGAAAAATGGAATGCATCTAATGGTTCTAATAGTTCATCTGGAAGTACAGACAGCACAACAGGCAGTACTGATTCAACAGATGATAAAAAGGACAGCACAGATTCTACTGATAAGTCAGAAGCAGCTGGGTCAGAAGAATAGAATTCGTACAGGAAAGGGATTGAATGTACATAATGCTTTAATTTAATTGATGTAAGATGGGAGATGTCTATGAATAATATACTCAATGGCAGCGTTACTTCAATTGAAAGAATGGCAGAGGTTATCAGTAAGAGAAAGAAACAGGATGTTAATGCCACATATGATGGCCCTTCATTTACTGAAATATTAAGTCGTCAGCAGTCAATTGATGAGCTTGTCGCAGACAGAACTTCAGGTGTAGCATATGGGCTTAAATTCACTAAACATGCAGATGCAAGACTTGAACAGAGAGATATAAGACTAACTGACGAACAGATGATAAGGCTTGAAGAGGGAACGAAGAAGGCATATAGCAAAGGAATCAAAGAGTCTTTGGTTCTTGTTGATAATCTTGCGTTCATAGTCAATACTGATAAGAAGACAGTAATAACAGCTATTGACCAGAATTCAAGTGATGACAACATTTATACCAATATTGATGGCGCAGTAGTTATGTAACAGGACCGGTAAGGATGTTATTCATCTCTGACTGACAGATGAGATGATACGCCTCAATGTTTAATAAGAATATTAAATAACGCGGTTACGCAGTATGGAGGAATAATATTATGATGAGAGCATTGTTCTCTGGTGTGTCAGGCTTAAAATCACATCAGACAAGAATGGATGTTATAGGTAATAACATTGCAAATGTTAATACAGTAGCTTACAAATCACAGTCGATGACATTTAGTGAAGTGTTTTATCAGACAACACAGACAGCTACAGGACCTAATGCCGATACAGGTAAAGGTGGTACTAATGCTATGCAGATTGGTCTTGGCTCTTCAGTGGGTTCTATATCAACAGCAATGACAACAGAAGGTGCAACAGAGAGAACAGATAATGCAACTGATCTCGCTATTACAGGCTGTAACGCATTCTTTATTGTAAGCAGCGGTGGTAATACATATTTTACAAGAGCTGGTAACTTTACAAAGGATGAGTCAGGTGCATTGGTTACACAGTCTGGTGCAAGCGTACTTGGATGGCAGGTTGACAGCGAGACTGGTGAGATATTAAAGGATAAGGTATCACCTCTTTATCTTGAAAGTGATGCTGTTAAATATACATTACCAGAAAGAACAACAGGACTTACACTTGCTGGTAATATTAATTCAACAGAGTCTGATGATGTAACAACAACGCTTAACTTCTATGACAGCCTTGGTAGTTTATATCAGGCAACAGTAGTTCTTCATAAGGAAGGACAGACAGGTAATGATGTTACATACTCAATAACAGCATCTTCAATAACAAAGGATGGCGAAAAGACAGACCTTACACTTACAACAAGTAACACACTTGTGTTTAATTCAGTTACAGGTCTTTCTAATGAAGCTAATGCTAATATTGAATTTACAGTTGAGAGTCCAACAGCTAATGATCCACAGCTTGATAATATTGGTGCTGAAGGAACTCATATATTAACTGTTGATATGTCAGGAATTAAGATGCTAGCAGATAAGTCATCAATCAAACAGACATATGGTATCAAGGATGCAACAACTGGCAATTATATTGGTGGTGGTAAGGCTGTTGGTACAATGACATCTTACGGTATTGATACAATGGGTAGAATTAATGCAAGCTATAGCAATGGTGATGTTAAGACTATTGGACAGATAGCTGTAACAGAATTCACTAACCCTGGTGGTCTTGAGAAGGTTGGAGAGAACTTATACGCTGCAACACTTAACTCAGGTGAGTTCGATGGAATAGGAAAAGATATATCAGCTACAAAGGGTAAGATCCAGTCGGGAGTATTAGAGATGTCTAATGTGGATCTTGCACAGGAATTCACTACAATGATAACAACTCAGAGAGGCTATCAGGCTAACTCAAGGATTATTACAGTATCAGATACTTTGCTTGAGGAGCTTATTAATCTTAAGAGATAATTAAGGTTATCATAACAAAGCGATTCATATTTATGGAACGCTACAGAAGAGTATTCTGCCGCGTTCCATTATTTTATTGAAAGGATAGAATGTTTCAGAATTTTATTCTATAAGTTATGTAGACAAAAGATATAAAGAAATATTTCGTTATTATTTGTCAGATTAATTAAGAAAATATGTAGAAAAATGGCAGTATTATATTGCAATAATTTGTCATTGGTGTTTTAATATATATAGTTTAATTATGGGGGTGTTGTATATATATAATATAAGTGTGCCCCCAATATGAAAGAATGGATGGTGTCTTTGATGGATTTAGCTTCAATTATAGGTATTGTCTTAGGTGCGGTAATGGTTGTATTCGGTATTCTGTGGGGCAATGGTGTATCAGCTTTGCAGAATTTCGTCGATGTTCCTTCAATTATTATTACACTTGGAGGTTCTTTAGCAGGTCTTATTGCGTCGAATACTCTTAAAGATTTCCTTAATAATTTTAAAGGTGTGGGTCTTGCGTTTAAAGATCCGAAGTATGACAATGGTTCAACAATAGCCAAGATTATAGAATTGTCAAATGTAGCAAGAAAGGAAGGTCTTCTTGCACTTGAAGAGGTGGCACAGAATCTTGATGATGAATTTATGAAGAAAGGTATTCTGCTTATTGTTGATGGTACAGAACCAGAGCTTGTAAGAGGAATACTTGAAACAGAACTTATGAATATGGATGAACGACACAGAAGTGTGGCTGGGTTCTTTGAGACATGGGCAGCACTTGGTCCTGCCTGGGGTATGATTGGTACTCTTATAGGTCTTGTTAATATGTTAAAGGATTTGCAGGATTCATCAGCAATTGGACCATCGATGGCAACAGCCCTTCTTACAACACTTTATGGTTCGTTGATAGCTAACTGGTTCTGTACACCAATTGCTAATAAATTAAAAGAGCAGAATTCTATAGAATATCAGCTCAAAGAAATAGTTATTGAGGGTCTGCTTTCTATTCAGGCAGGTGAGAACCCACGAGTAATTGAAGAAAAGCTTAAGTCATTCCTTGCACCAGCATCAAGAAATGCATTGTCTACCGAAGAAGGAGGAGGTGAAGCTTAATGGCTAAGAGGAAACCTCAGGACCAGCCAGCCGGATCTCCAGCGTGGATGTCGACTTTCAGTGATTTGATGAATTTGTTATTATGTTTCTTCGTTTTACTGTTCTCGATGTCATCAGTAGATGCAGAAAAGTTTGAAAAGGTTGCGGCTTCCCTGTCAGCGAGCTTTAGTATATTTCCATCAGGAGGTTCAGCATTATCTGATGAGGGTATTCTTGTGGGAAGTGGAGCAACACAGCTTAATGATCTTAGTTCATATTATAATAATATGGGTCTTAATACAGACGGTGAATTTACCGAAGAGGTAAAGACAGCTAAGGAACAGATGGATAAAGAAGGACTTAAAGAGTCTGAAAGTATGGCAGATGAAATAGAATCGGCTCTTAAAGCTGCTAATGTTGATAATCAGGTTGAGATAACAGCTACTAATAAATATGTAATGCTTAATATGAATGGTGGTATATTGTTTAATTCAGGTGAAGCTGATCTGACACCTGAAGCGGTGAGTCTGTTAGATTCAGTGGCTGGAGCAATATACCAGTATAATGACAATTATATAACAATAGAGGGACATACAGATAGTAATCCGATTAATACTGCCAAGTTCCCAGATAATATGATGCTTTCTGTGCATAGAGCACATAGCGTATATAATTATCTTGTTAATAATAAAGGCTTTGATGCCAAGACTATGACATCTTCAGGTCGTGGAGAGAATGTTCCGATAGCTGATAATACAACGGCAGAGGGACGTGCCCAGAACCGTAGGGTTGAGATAAAGATATATAATAATCTTAACAGTGATATACAGTAGATTTTCATTAAAGTATTTTGCTATAGACATAATCAGCATATATTAGATACATATCAGGAGGAAAGTTTATGAAGAAAAGTATGTTAAATGTTATAACACTTGCACTAGTTCTTGTGAATCTTGTGCTTACTGTTATACTTACATTTTCACTTGTATCAACTAACAACAAGACTAATAAGCTTGTGACTAAGGTTTCGGAGATTATTGACCTGGATGTTGCAGGTGTTGATAACAGCAGTAAGTCAACATCAGCTGGCACAAGCATAGAAGATGTAGCTTATGTAGATGTAAGCAATAATGGTTCTAATGATATTATGATATCTTACACAGATGGTGGTAAGACACATTATGCAATTGTTAATGTAACTCTTGGACTTAACACTAAGGCTAAGGATTATGCATCTAAGAGCACAACTATTAACAATGGTATGAAAGTAATTGTAAACGCAGTCCAGACAGAGGCTATGAAATATACATATAGTACAATAGCAGCAAGCAAGACAACAGTGGAATCTAATCTTTTAGCAACACTTCAAGATACATTCCAGACTGAGTGTATAACATCTGTTATTGTATCAGTAGTAGTCCAGTAATATAGGGGAATGTGTTTAATGTTAAAGATTAATTATGAATACAAGGAGGTGAGGAAGACATGGGAGAGGTCTTATCGCAAAGCGAGATAGATGATCTTCTAAAGGCGTTAAGCAGTGGTGAACTTGATGTTGATGAGATGAAGAATGGCGAAGAGAAACAGGTGAAGAACTATGACTTTGCAAGACCATCTAAGTTCTCAAAGGAACATTTAAGAACATTGGAGATTATATTCGAGCATTTTGGAAGACTTCTGGCAACCAATCTTCCAGCCTATTTAAGAAAAGCAGTCAGTGTTGACGTAGTCAATTCGGAAGTAGTAATCTATTCAGAATTCTCAAATGCCTTGTCAAATCCAGTTCTGCTTGGAGTAGTAAGTATGGCTCCGCTATCAGGTAATATGGTTATGGAGATTGCTTCTAATCTGGGATTTGCATTTGTAGACAGATTGTTAGGTGGAGCAGGAGCAGCTCTTGATAAAGAAAGAGAATTCTCGGAGATTGAGCTTTCGATAATAGAAAGAATATTCTCAATATGCGTTAATCTTTTAAGAGAGCCTTGGGAAAATGTTATTAAAGTAACTCCGCGATTGGAAAGAATAGAGACAAATTCTCAGTTTGCACAGATAATATCACCAACTGAAACAATAGCAATTATAACTATTAATCTCAAGATAGGTGATGTTGAAGGTCTTGTTAATGTATGTCTTCCATTTACATTATTAGAGCCAGTTATGGACAAGCTTAATACGAAGTTCTGGTTTGCTAATATGCAGGAAAAAGATCCTAAGCTTTATGGAGATGTTATTGAATCGACAATCAGCAGGACTAAAGTACCTGTTAAGACATTGCTTGGTGAATCCAAGATTAATGTATCTGATTTCATTAACCTTCAGGTGGGGGACATTATTAAAATTGATAAAAAAGTTGATCAGGAACTCGATGTTTATGTTGGCAACATCAAGAAGTTTAAAGCATTACCTGGTTACTTTGAAGATAAATACGCAGTTAGAATAACGGACGTAATTAGAGAGGAGAGTGAGTAAAAGATGGATGGTATGTTATCACAGGATGAAATCAATGCATTATTGAATGGAATGTCTGCTGATGATAGTGCTGACAATGAAACATCGGAGACACCACAGGAAAGTAATGAGTCTGCAAGTGATAATACTCCGAACACCGATAAACCAGAGGCCCTTTCTGATACTGAGAAAGATGCAGTTGGCGAGATATCTAATATAAGTATGGGTACAGCAGCGACAACACTTAGTTCACTGCTTAACCAGAAGGTTAATATAACGACTCCTAGGGTTGAGGTAGCAGATTGGGATAAGCTTTCTAGAAAGTATGACAGACCTTGTGTAATGCTTCAGATTAGATATAAGGAAGGTATAGATGGCAATAATGTACTTATTCTTAAGGAGAGAGATGTTAAGATAATTACTGACCTTATGATGGGAGGCACAGGAAATGTAGATGATGGAGAAGAACTTACAGATCTGCATCTTAGTGCAATAGGTGAGGCTATGAACCAGATGATGGGTTCAGCAGCTACCTCTCTTTCATCAATGTTTAACAGGAAGATAGATATAAGTCCTCCAATTGCTAATATTGTTGAAACATATAATGAGATGGATGAAACACTTCCACAGTTTTTAAATGACAATTTTGTAATTGTTGCATTTAAGATGCAGATAGGGGATTTAATTGATAGTGAGATTATGCAGTTATATCCTATTGATTTTGCTAAGGAACTTTTAACAATGTTCTCAATTGATCAGGAAGCACAGTCAGATAACAGTTCAGCAAGCACAGAACCAACACCAGCTGAACAGACGGCAGCACCGCAGCCACAGGCAGCTACAGCACCACAGGCAGCTACAGCACCACAGCAGCCAATGCCAGATATGTCACAGCAGGGTATGATGCAGCAGGGAATGCCAATGCAGGGTATGCCTTACGGATATGGAATGCCAATGCAAGGTATGCCTTATGGATACGGAATGCCAATGCAGCAGGCACCTGTGAAGGATGTTAATGTTTCACCGGCATCATTTCAGCCATTTCAGGCTGATGTTAATCCACTTGTTCAGCAGGAGAACATCGATTTGATTATGGATGTGCCTCTTGAAGTAACAGTTGAACTTGGAAGAGTATCAAAGTCAATTAAAGACATTCTTGATTTCGCACCGGGAACAATCGTTGAACTTAACAAGATTGCAGGAGAAGCAGTTGATGTATTAGTTAATGGCAAATATGTTGCCAAAGGTGAAGTTGTTGTAATCGAAGAGAACTTCGGTGTAAGAATTACAGAAATTATCAAGTAATAATTTATTGTTTTTTAATAAAAAGATATATCAAAATTGGACTTGATGATGTATAATACTTACGGATTTTTATTTAGTGAATAATTTATATTTTAGTTAAGATAGGAGATTCATATGGCTAAGAATATTTTAATTTGTGATGATGCAGCATTTATGAGAATGATGATTAAGGATATACTCACAAAGAATGGTTACAATATCGCAGGAGAGGCTGAGAATGGTGCTAAGGCTGTTGAGAAATATGCAGAATTAAAGCCAGACCTCGTACTTATGGATATTACAATGCCTGAGATGGACGGAATTGAAGCACTTAAGAAGATTAAAGAAACAGATCCTAACGCAGCTGTAATTATGTGTTCAGCTATGGGTCAGCAGGCAATGGTAATTGAATCAATTCAGTCAGGAGCTAAGGATTTTATCGTAAAGCCATTCCAGGCAGATAGAGTATTAGAGGCTGTTCAGAAAGTTGTTGGATAATGACAGTTGCACTTATGAGCAGCAGGCTTGAAGCATTTGCACAGCTTTTTACTCTTCTTATTGTATTTATATTTGTATTGGCAGCTACATATTTTGCAACCCGTTTTGTTGGTAATTACCAGAAGAATAAGCTTTCCGGAAGTAATATACAGATATTAGAGACTATGCGTATATCTAATACAAAGTATATTCAGGTTATTAAGGTTGGCGGGAAGTGTTTTGCAATAGCTGTTACTAAAGATAATGTGAGTTTTCTTTGTGAATTGAATGAAGATGAGCTTATATATAATTCTTCTAGTGATACAGGTACAATTAATAAGGAGAGTTTTAAGGCTGTTTTGGAGAAATTTAAAAAGGACAAGCCAGAAGGTTAGGCGGGTTTATTGTATGTTACATTGGTTGAGAAAGCATAAAAAGTCATGCATAAGAGGATTTGCAGCAGTCAGTGCAGTATTTGGTGTGATGTGTGGCGTTACAGCTAAGGTTCTTGCTGCGGAAGGTGATGACAATCTTATAAGCATAGGCATATCGGCAGGTGATGGCAGTGATATGGCAAGCGTTTTACAGATGTTGATTGTATTGACAGTAATATCGTTAGCACCATCAATACTTATTATGCTTACTTCGTTTACCAGAATTGTTATAGTGTTGCATTTTACAAGAGCAGCTATAGGTACACAGACTGTTCCACCTAATCAGATAATTATAGGATTATCATTGTTTTTGACGGTGTTTGTTATGGCACCAACATTTACAGAGATATATGATAATGCCATAACGCCGCTATCTAATAATGAGATGACGGCAGAGGAGGCATTTGATGAAGGTATTAAGCCGCTAAGAACATTTATGTTAAAGCAGACTTCTACCAAGGATCTGGATACATTCCTTAAAATTGCAGGATATGAAGAAGGTTCAGTCAAATCAGAAGATGATATAACATTAAGGGTTTTAATTCCATCATTTATAATAAGTGAATTGAGAATTGCATTTATTATTGGTTTCCTTATATATCTTCCATTTATTGTTATTGATATGGTAGTATCTTCAACGCTTATGTCAATGGGTATGATGATGCTCCCACCAACAACAATATCTACACCGTTTAAGATACTTCTGTTTGTTATGGCAGATGGATGGAACTTGATTATTGGTAATTTAATGATGACATTCAAATAATAAAGGTGGGACTGATATATGGATACTGGTACAGTTATTAATATTGCAAGGCAGACAGTATGGATTATAGTAAAAACAGCTGTTCCTGTACTTCTTGTTTCAATGATTGTTGGTTTGGTTATAAGTCTTTTTCAGACACTTACATCTATTCAGGAGCAGACTTTGACATTTGTGCCGAAGCTTATTGCAATTCTTTTAACATTAATGCTTTTGGGGGCATGGATGTTAAATCAGATTACAGGATTTATGGGGAATTTGTGGAATTTCTCACAGTATATTTAATTAAAGGATTAAGATATAATGATTAATTATGAGGTTGCGCTTGGACAATTTGAGCTATTTGTTTTAATATTAATTCGATTAGCTTCATTTGTTTATGCCGCACCTTTTTTTAATACTGCCAATGTTCCACGAAAGTTTAAAGTTGGTTTTGCAATTGCACTTAGTGTGATTGTTTATGCTATTCATCCAGATATGTCGGTAGAATATGATAATATGATTGATTATTGTATAATTGCACTGCAAGAAGTAATAGTAGGAGTAATACTTGGTGCGGCGAGTTTTTTTTGTGTTCAGATTATACAGTTCTCAGGTAAGATAATTGATATGGATATAGGTATATCTATGGCACAGTTATATGATCCTACAACAAGAATGCAGGTGGGTATTATGGGCAACTTCTATTACTATATGTTAATGCTTTTGCTTATAATATCAGGTATGCACAGATTTCTTATAGAAGCTATCGTTGAGACATATAATGTTATACCTATAGGTGGAGTCAAATTCAGCGGTGCGATATATTCGACTGTTATACAGTTTATGACAGATTATTTTGTTATAGGTTTCAGAATAGCACTGCCGGTGTTTGCCACAACACTTCTTCTTAACTGTATTCTTGCCATACTTGCAAGGATAGCACCACAGATGAATATGTTCGTTGTTGGTATGCAGCTTAAGATATTTGTTGGAATATTTGTAATTCTTTTTACAATAGGTATGCTTCCAGCTGTTTCTAATTTCATACTGGAAGAAATTCAAAGCATATTTACAGCATTGGTAAGGGGTATGAGCTGATATGGAGAATGAACTTATATTAAGGCTGAACCTTCAGTTTTTTGCTAAAGATGGTCCCGGAGGGGAAAAGACAGAGCCGGCTACAAGTAAGAAGCTTAATGATGTAAGAAAAGAAGGACAGGTAGCTAAAAGTAAAGAGATAATAACAGCCATTTCTTTGATGTCATTGTTTATTATCCTAAAGATTTATGTTGGAAGACTTGGCACTGGATTTATAGATGTATTTAAGAATATATATGGGGCAATTGTAGTAATAGGCAATGACAGCGGTGATGGCTTATCCACCGGCTGGGCAGTAGCAACATTAAGACAGCTTGCAACAGAGGTTATTACGCTTGCAATTCCAATACTTCTTGTAGCTGTGATAATAGCGATACTTGGTAATGTGTTACAGCAGAAGTGGATGATAACAGCAAAGCCTATGCAGCCCAAATTAAGCAAGATTAGTCCGTTGAGTGGCTTTAAGAGAATGTTCTCTGTAAGACAGTTATTAGAGCTGCTAAAATCAATAGTGATGATTACAATTATAATTGCTGTTGTATATTCAACGATAAAAGATAAAATGAATGTTCTTCTTACATTCTATGATATTAGTCTTAATACAGCACTTTCAACAGTAGGAGATATAATTATAGGTCTTGGCATTAAGATAAGTGCGATATTTCTGATAGTCGGATTTGCTGACCTTGTGTATCAGAGACACAAGTTTAAGAATGATAATATGATGACTAAGCAGGAAGTTAAAGATGAATATAAGAATTCCGAGGGTGATCCTCAGGTTAAGGGACAGATCAGAAAGCGTATGCAGGAAGTATCAAGAAGAAGAATGATGCAGCAGCTTCCAGAGGCGGATGTAGTTATTACTAACCCAACACATTTTGCAGTCGCCCTTAAATACGAACCTAATGAGGGCAGGGCACCAGTAGTAATTGCCAAGGGTGCTGATTATCTTGCATTTCAGATAAAGGATAAAGCTAAGGAATATAATATTGCTATTGTGGAGAATAAACCACTAGCGAGAATTCTATATCATAATATAGATGTTGGTATGGAGATACCACCAGAATTATATCAGGCAGTTGCAGAAATTCTTGCCGCAGTTATGAAAACAAATAATAGATTATAATATAAATATGTGTTATTATTAATATTACAATATTGTGATATTAAGATATGAAAAGATATGGGAAGGAGAAATAAAGTGAAGCTAAAGAGAAATGACTTATTCATTGGAATATATATTCTTTCAGCAGTATTATTCTTTATTATTTCAATTCCTTCATGGTTACTTGATATTTTGCTTGCATTTAATATAATGGTGGCTTTAGTTATATTATTTAACTCATTGTTTGCTAAAGAAGTATTGGATATGGCATCATTCCCAACAATGCTCTTATTTACAACAATTTTTAGAATTTCTCTTAACGTATCATCAACTAAGATGATATTAAGAGATGGTTATGCAGGTCACGTGGTTTCTGTGTTTGGACAATTCGTAGGTGGTGGTAATCTTGTAATTGGTACCATCATATTCATAGTATTGATTATTGTACAGTTTATAGTTATCAATAAAGGTTCTGAGAGAGTATCAGAAGTAACAGCAAGATTTACTCTTGATGCTATGGCTGGTAAGCAGATGGCTATCGATTCAGATCTTAATACAGGTGCTATTACTGATAAGGAAGCAGCAGAAAGAAGAAAGAAGTTACAGCAGGAGAACAGCTTCTTTGGTTCTATGGATGGTGCTACCAAGTACGTTAAGGGAGATGCAACAGCAGGTCTTATTATCACAGCAATCAACCTTGTTGGTGGTATTGCAATGGGGATGCTCTATAATGGAATGTCCATTAATGATGCACTTTCTACATATTCAATCCTTACAATTGGTGATGGTCTTTGTTCACAGATACCTTCACTTCTTATATCTTTGTCAACAGGTATATTAGTTACTAAGGCATCAAGCGAGGGTGAACTTGGCGACGAGATGGTTGGACAGTTGTTCTCAATGGACAGGGTCCTTATTATGGTAGGTGCAGCACTTATATTATTAGGTGTAGGAACACCACTTCCATTTTACATATTTGTGCCACTTGGTGTAGCACTTATTATCTATGGAAGAAAGTTAAAGGATAAGACAGGCGAGGCAACTATCGAGGAGATGGCAGAGGCAGAAGAAAATGAGGCTCAGGAAATCAGAAAGCCGGAAAATGTTGTTTCTTTGCTTAATGTAGACCCAATCGAATTAGAGTTTGGTTATGGTATTATACCTTTAGCCGATGTTAATCAGGGGGGTGATCTTCTTGACCGAGTTGTAATGATCAGACGACAGATAGCTCTTGAACTTGGTGCGGTAGTACCAATTATCAGATTAAGAGATAATATACAGCTTAATCCTAACCAGTATGTAATTAAGATTAAAGGCATACAGGTAAGTGAGGGCGAGATACTTTTTGACCATTATATGGCGATGAACCCGGGTTATGTAGAAGAAGAGATAACAGGTATTCCAACATTTGAACCATCTTTCCATCTTCCAGCCATATGGATTACTGAAAGCCAGAGAGAAAGAGCAGAATCTATGGGATATACTGTTGTTGACCCACCATCAATAATGGCTACACATCTTACTGAAGTAATAAGACAGCATATTGCAGAACTTCTTACAAGACAGGATGTTCAGAATCTTATTAACAATATTAAAGATAATAACCAGGCACTTATTGATGAGCTTGTACCTAAGCTTATCGGTATTGGTGAGATACAGAAGGTGTTACAGAACCTTTTATCAGAAGGCATATCAATCAGGGATCTTGTAACTATATTTGAAACACTTGCTGATCACGCGGCAGTCACAAGAGATACAGATATATTAACTGAATATGTAAGACAGAGCCTTAAGCGTGCTATTTCTGGCAAGTATTTTCCACCTAACGAGGTTACTAATGTTATTACTCTTGACCCTAAGGTTGAACAGGAGATTATGGCGGCTGTTAAGAATACAGAACAGGGAGCTTATCTGTCACTTGACCCTGCCCGTACTAAAGCTATTATGGATTCTTTAGGTGAAGAATTAAAGAAGCTTGAAGATATGGGAAAGAATCCGATTGTTATAACTTCGCCTATAGTCAGATTGTATTTTAAGAAGTTAGCATCTGATTACTATAAAGATATAATTGTGATTTCATATAATGAAGTGGAATCAAATGTTGAATTACAGTCAGTTGGGATGGTGACAGCATAATGATAGTTAAGAAATTTCAAGCGCCTACAGAAAGAGAGGCAATAATAAAAGCTCAGGAAGAATTAGGAAGCACAGCAGTTGTGCTTAATGTTAAGACAATTAAGCAGAGAGGCTTTGCAAAGCTTTTTAAGAAAGATGCTGTAGAAGTTACGGCAGCTCTTGAGGAAAAAGATTTTGTTGATGGAATTAACAAGTCAAGACCATCATTTGATAATACAATGAATAAAGAACAGATGATTAACAGAAGTATGGTTTCAACAGGAAGCCTTCCATCAATTAATCTTGTGGCTGATGATTCAGTTAATCTGTCGTCATCTTCGACGGCTTCTGCTATAGAGCAGAAGCTTGATTCGCTGCATGATCTTTTACAGAACCAGAGTTTGAATAAGCCGTCTGATATGCAGGGAACTGTGTCTAATCCTTATTCAGGGGTGGCAGGCAGCGTAAGAAGCTTGTATAATGATGATACAGATATTAAGCATACATCATCTGATAATACTGAAAGACAGCAGGTTAAGCAGAGAGAAAATGCTAACTACAAATCATTACAGTTAATCTATAAGAAGCTTATTGATAATGAAGTTGACAGCAGATATGCAGATGAAATTATTGGGGAGATTGAGAACTCATTAAAGAAAGAGTCTAACATAGACAGTATTCTTTCTGCTGTATACCAGAAGATTATATTAAAGCTTGGAAAGCCTAGGACTATTACATTATCAGATAAGGCGAAGGTCGTATTCTTCATAGGGCCTACAGGAGTAGGAAAGACTACTACAATTGCCAAGATAGCTTCAAGCTTTAAGTTAGAGCATGAGGCAAAAGTTGCATTTATTACAGCAGATACATATAGAATAGCGGCTGTAGAGCAGCTTAATACATATGCTTCTATTATAGATTGTCCTGTAAGTGTTGTGTATTCTGTTGAGGATATGGATAAGAGCCTTACAGATTATAAGGATTATGACTTAATACTTATTGATACAGCAGGACGTTCGCATAAAGCAGACGACCAGATGGATGAATTAAAGTCATTTATAGAGCAGGTTGTCCAAAGAAAAGATGAGTTTGATTTTGAAAGCTATCTTACATTAAGTGTAACAACTAAATATAAAGATCTTAAGAGTATAGCGGACAAATATGATGATGTAGACTGGTCAATTATTTTTACTAAATTAGATGAAACTTGTTCACTTGGAAACATCCTTAATATGAGAATGTTGACAGACAGACCACTGGCTTATACGACATCAGGACAGAATGTTCCTAATGACATTGAAGTAATCAATGAGCAGTGGATTGCCAAACAGCTTTTAGGAGGCGGCGAATGATGATGGATCAGGCAGAAAATCTGCGTAATATAATTAGACAACAAAATCAGAACAGCATTACCAATGCCAGAGTTATCGCTGTAACAAGCGGAAAGGGAGGTGTTGGCAAGTCTAATCTTTCGGTCAATCTTGCACTTGAATTTACAAGGATGGGCAAGAAAGTAATAATACTTGATGCAGATTTTGGTCTGGCTAATGTTGAAGTTATGTTCGGTGTTATACCAGAATATAACTTAAGCGACCTTATGTTTAAGGGCAAGGAGATTAAAGATATTATAACAGAAGGACCAGAGGGAGTTGGATTTATTTCTGGAGGTTCTGGGATAGCTAATCTTGTTAATCTTGACCAGGAACAGATTAAAAGACTGGTTAATAAGCTGTCGGACCTTGAGGCACTGGCAGATATAATAATAATAGATACAGGAGCTGGAATATCACCTAGTGTTATGGAATTCCTGTTATCAAGTCCTGAGACAATTATAGTTACTACACCTGAACCGACATCTGTAACCGATTCATATGCACTTCTTAAAGCACTCAGTATGAATGAGAATTACAAGAGCGAAGAGTGTACAATAAGAATGGTAGCTAACAGAGTTGATTCAGAGAGTGAAGGAAAGAATCTTTATGACAAGCTTAATGCAGTTGTAACACAGTTCCTAGGGATTAATATGGAATATCTTGGAAGTGTTCCGCAGGATTCAACTGTAAGGAAGGCAGTTATGAAGCAGAAGCCTGTTACAATAGTATACCCTAATTCTTTTGCAGCCAGGCATTTTAGGTATATAGCTGAGGAATTGTTAGGAAATGAAGGGGATGCTCCAATGCATAAAAAGGGAATTAGAAGTTATTTTAAAAATGTATTTTCACGCAAGATGTAATTACCTTGTAAAGTGATAATCTATGTGTATGGAGGTGTCAGTAATGTTCAAACCACTTGTGATAGGAAGCAGAATGGAATTAGTGCCAAAGAAGTCACTAAGAAATAATGAAGAAAGAATAGTATATGCAAGCCAGATATTAGATTTTAATGATGACAGTATTGTGTGTGCTATGCCAATATATGAAGGTCGTATTGTGCCACTTGAGGCAGGGAAAAGATTTGATGCATATTTCTATGTAGGAACTAAGATATTCAGAGCTGACTGCACTGCAATTGACAGAGGCAGGGATAACAATATCCATACAGTTACGATACAGCTAGATTCAGAACTTCTTAAGTTCCAGAGAAGAGAATATTTCAGACTCAGTTGTGTTCTTCCGGTGAGTGTGAAAAAGGTTATAACGCTCAATGTAAAAGCAGATGAAGAAGCTGTCACAAATACAAAGTCAGAAGAAAAGACTGCATGCAAAGAACAGGAAGATATAGATAACTGCAAGATTGTTGATATAAGCGGTGGTGGAATAAGACTTCAGTCAAAGAAGAAATATCAGAAGGATGATTATATGATGTTAGATTTTGACTTAGATATTGATGGTTCAATATCACATAAAAGCATTATTGGCAAGGTTGTAGAATCAAGAGCTAATGATAATGATGGAACATTATTTGCTAATAGACTTCAATTTGTCGATATTGACAGACTCGACAGAGAGGAGATTATTAAATATATATTTGGACAGCAAAGAAATATCTTAAAAAAGGAGTTGAGTAGTAATGGCTAAAAAAATATTGGTTATAGATGACTCTGCACTTATGAGAAGGGTAATATCTGATATAATCAACGAAAGCGATGAATACGAAGTTGCGGCTATTGCCAAGGATGGACTTGAGGGATTAGATATGATTGTTTCTAATCCTTACGAATACAGTGCAGTCATTCTTGATATCAATATGCCAAAGCTAAATGGATTGGAACTCCTGCAAAGATTACAGAAGGATCATATTGAACAGACTGTAATTGTAGTAAGTACTGTTGCCAGGGAAGGTGCTAAAGAGACTATTCAGGCTCTTGAATATGGAGCATTTGATTTTGTCACTAAGCCTGAGAATTATCTTGAAACTAAGAGCGTTGAATTCAAGAATAGAATATTCGAGATGCTCAATGTTGCAACTAATTCCAAGGCATCTATAAGACGTACATCAATGTCAAAGACAATAGCTCCGGTAAAGAAAGACTTAAAGAGCGGCAGAACTTTAACATCGGTCATAGCCCGTACAGAAAGAACAAGAAGTACAGGTATTACTCCAGCACCAGTAAGAACAGTTGTACATACACCAGCCAAGAAGGTTGATGGAAGTATGTTTACAAGTGTTAAGACTGGAAAGAAGAAGATTGTCGCACTTGCTTGTTCAACAGGAGGCCCTAAATCATTGCAGCAGGTTATACCTATGCTTCCGGCAAAGCTTGATGCAGGGGTAGTTCTTGTTCAGCATATGCCGGCAGGTTTTACAGCGTCACTTGCAGCAAGACTTAACGAGATGAGTGATATTAATGTTAAGGAAGCCGCAGATGGTGATGTAATAAAGAAAGGCTGGGTATATATAGCACCAGGTGGTAAGCACATACGAATTGAGAAGAAAGGAACTGACTCAGTTATAAAGTTAAGCACAGAACCACCAATAGAAGGCTTAAGACCGTGTGCTAATGTGATGTATGAATCACTTACATCAAGTAATTATGATGAGATTACATGTGTAGTCCTTACGGGTATGGGAGCAGATGGTACCAATGGTATTAAGGCTCTTAACAAGAATCATAAGAACATATATGTTATAGCTCAGGATGAAGAGACCAGTGTAGTATATGGAATGCCAAAGGCAATAGCTGGCACGGGACTGGTCAATGAAGTAGTTCCATTAAACCGTGTAGCTGAAGCAATTACAAAAAACGTGGGGGTGTCTTAAAATGGATGTTAGCCAGTATTTAGAGATTTTTATTGATGAATCAAATGAACATTTACAGTCTCTTAGTGATCAGTTATTAATTCTTGAGAAAGAACCAGAGAATAGTGATACTATTAATGAAATATTCAGAGCAGCACATTCTTTAAAGGGTATGGCTGGTACTATGGGATATAAGAGAATGCAGAATCTTACACACGATATGGAAAATGTATTCTCAGAAGTACGTAATGGTAATATTAAAGTTACATCAGATATGTGTGATGTATTGTTCAAGTGCCTTGATGCACTTGAGAGTTATGTTTCCAATATCCAGAATACACAGGATGAAGGAACCGATGATAATGAACCTATAATAAAAGCACTTAATTCATTCATTGGCGGTAATGAAGTAGAGGAGAAGAAAGAAGCTTCAGCCAGCCAGCCAGCAGAAGAAGCAGCACAGGGAACAACATCTGAGCTTGTTTTTGCAGACTTTGAGATGAATGCAGTTAATGAAGCATTAAAGAAGGGTCTTGGAGTATATGAGATAGTAGTAACAGTTGATGAGAATTGTATACTTAAGGCAGCAAGGGCATTTCTTGTATTTAAGAATCTTGAAGGACATTGCGATGTTATCAAATCAGAGCCATCAACACAGGATATAGAAGATGAGAAGTTTGAGAAAGATTTCACAATAGTTGTTGTATCTCACGAAAGCCTTGATGAAGTAATATCTATTATTAAGAGTGTATCAGAGATTAAGACAGCAGAAGGAAAGGCAATAACAGTTCCATTTCAAGAAGTTAATGATGCACCAGCAGAAGAAGAGAAGAAGGAAGAAGTTAAGAAACAGCCAGCTGTTACAGAGCCAGCCAAGAAGGAAGAAGCTAAGAAGACAGCGGCTGCATCGCCAGCTAAGAAGGCGGCAACAGCTAATAACAAGGCTGTAAGTCATACAGTACGAGTTGATATAGATAAGCTTGATGTCCTTATGAACCTTGTCAGCGAGCTTATTATTGCTAAGAATGGTCTTGTATCAGCAAGTATTTCTTCAGACGAAGCAGCAACAACTAATAATCAGAAGTTTACAGAACAGATTGAATACCTTGAAAGAGTAACAACTAACCTTCACGAATCAGTTATGAAGGTACGAATGATGCCTATTGAAGGTGTAATCAGTAAGTTCCCTCGTATGATCAGAGATCTTAATAAGAAGCTCAATAAGAAAATGGAGCTTTATATCACTGGTGAAGAGACAGAGCTTGATAGAACTGTCCTTGATGAAATTGGTGATCCTATTATGCACCTTTTAAGAAATTCTGCTGACCATGGACTTGAAAGTGCTGAGGTAAGAGCAGAAAGAGGTAAGCCGGAAGTTGGTTCTATTTACCTTAATGCATTCCAGGAAGGTAATAATGTTGTTATCGAAGTATCTGATGATGGTAATGGTATAGATATAGAGAGAGTTAAGGCAAAGGCTGTCGAGAAGGGTACAGTTACTCAGGAACAGGCTGATGCTATGACAGAGAAAGAAGCAATTGACCTCTTATTCAGACCAAGCTTTTCAACATCAGAGAAGATTACAGATGTATCAGGTCGAGGTGTTGGTCTTGATGTTGTTAAGTCTAAGATTGAAGCACTTGGTGGAGATGTAGAAGTTAAGACAAAGTATGGCGAAGGAAGTACATTCAGTATCAGACTTCCACTTACACTTGCTATTATTCAAGCTCTTATGGTTAAGCTTGGAGATGAGAAATATGCTATATCACTTGGTGCTATTGAAACAATTGAAGATGTTCCAGTAACTGATATCAAGTATATACATGCTAAAGAGGTAATCAACTTAAGAGGAAGCGTAATACCTCTTATAAGATTAAGAGATATTCTTGATGTTCCGGGTGAACAGGAAGAGTCAGATACAATTACAGTTGTAATTGTAAGAAAGGGTGACAAGCTCGCAGGTCTTGTTGTTGATAGTCTTATTGGTCAGATGGAAATCGTAATTAAGTCACTTGGCAAGTATATTAATATTAATAGAATGATAAGTGGAGCAACTATTCTTGGTGATGGTTCAGTAGCTTTAATTATCGATGCGAACACATTAGTATAGGAGGTGGCATTAGTTATGGAGAATGTTAATGCAATAGAAGAAAAGAAAGAAGAAGTTTCAACAACTGTACAGTATATAGTAGTTAAGATTGGTAATGAGCAGTATGGTATCAATATCAAATATATTGATAACATTGTAAGAAAGCAGGATATTACAAGAGTACCTAAGACTCAGCATTATTATAAGGGAGTAATCAATTTAAGAGGTGAGATTATCCCGGTAATGAGTGTAAGATTAAAGCTTGGCTTAGAGGATGATGTATACACAGATAAGACAAGATATATAATTGTCAAGGTTGAAGGTGCTACAATTGGTATTATTGTTGACGAGGTTAGAGAAGTTGTTACACTTAATAGTGATGACACAGAAAGTGTTAACCGTTCAGCAGGTGATGAAGTTACTAATAATTATATAAGTGCAATCGGAAAGCATGGCGGAGAGCTTATTTCATTGTTAGACATAGTCAGCCTTATTGTAGAGAATAAATAAAATATAAATGTTAGGAATTGAGGTTTAATATGTCAGACGTAGATTTAGAACAGCTCAATGATATGCAGTTAGATGTATTAAAGGAAATCGGTAACATAGGTGCAGGCAATGCTACAACAGCATTGTCTACAATGCTTAACGTAAAGATGGATATGTCTGTACCTAATGTTGCTTTAATACAGTTCAAGGATATATCAACAATTATAGGAAGTGAAGATCAGACTGTTGTTGGAATTCTTTTGGGATTAGAGGGCGATATCGATGGTATGATGTTATTCATATTTGATACTAAGTCGGCACATCACCTTGTTAACAGCCTTATGTTACAGAATGATGATGTTGTTGATGAGAGTGCAGATTTTACTGATATGGAAATGTCGGCATTGAATGAAATTGGTAATATAGCATCAGGTTCATATCTTACTGCTATATCATCACTTACAAAGCTTAATATTATAGCGACTGTTCCGCAGATGACTATAGATATGATTGGAGCACTTTTAAGTGTTCCGGCATCAGAATTTGGTAAGTATGGTGATAAGTTATTATTAATTCAGACACAGTTTGGCGAATTAGATTTTGTTAAAGGATATTTTCTTCTTATTCCAGAGCTTGAATCATACGATAAGATTCTTCGTTCATTAGGAGTTATTAGCTGATAATATTCTTGGGATGAGAGTAACATTATGAATTTAGATGAGATGATAAAAGTGGGTATGGCAGATTTAAAAGTAGGTAAGTCACCAGATGTTTTAACAACTCTGGGACTTGGCTCTTGTGTAGGAGTTGCTATATATGATCCAGTTACTAAGATTAGTGGACTTCTGCACTGTATGCTGCCAGACAGTACACAGTTTAGAAATAATTCTAATAAAGCAAAATATGCAGACAGTGGAATAGATGAGCTTGTAGCCCAGATGCTAAAGTTAGGAGCAAGCAAAGTAAGGCTTGTTGCCAAGATAGCTGGAGGTGCTCAGATGTTTGCGATGAATACTAACAACGACACATTAAGAGTGGGTGAACGTAATGTGGCGGCTGTTAAGATGAAGTTATCTGAATTAAATATACGTTTATTATCAGAAGATTGCGGATTGAATTATGGACGTACAGTTGAATTTTATTCAGAGACGGGAGAATATGTAATAAAATCAGTTGGTAAGCCAAGAAAGGTTATATAAGCTTATGAAAAGATTTAGAAATGTTTCTGCTATAGTAACATTGCTTGCTGGATTTATTACTGCTGTTGTTATGATAATCAACAGGTATAGTCTTGTTTCATTCCTGTGGATTCTTATAGGGGTAATGGTGTGTTTTTATGCTGTGAGCAGAATTATATGTTTTATAGTAGACAGAAAGATTACCAAAGCAGAAGAACAGGAAGAAGCTGAAAGACTAGAGAAGGAAAAAGAGAGGCTTGAGGCCGAAGAAAAAGAGGCCACGGAAGGCAAAAATGATGAATCTGACGCTATGAATGGTAATCAGAGAGCTAACAGATAATATACATTATTATTAAGTACGGGGGCATTCTTTGTATGGATGAAGCGGGAAGAAACAGGCTATGGGAAAAGTATATTGCAAGTCACGACAGCGAAATCCGTGAACAGCTCATAGTTGAATATGCACAGCTGGTTAAGCTTGTTGCAGGAAGAATGAATATGTATCTTGGCTATAATGTTGAATATGACGACCTTGTAGGATATGGTGTATTTGGTCTGATTGATGCGATAGACAAGTTCGATAGTGGTAAGAATGTCAAGTTTGAGACATATGCCAGTTTAAGGATAAGAGGTGCGATTCTCGATCAGATTCGTAAAATGGATTGGATTCCAAGGTCCTTAAGGCAGAAACAGAAGAAAATAGATGCTGCTATGGCTAAAATTGAGGCAGATAGCGGCAAAGTAGCAACAGATGATGAACTTGCGTTGGAATTAGGGATTTCAATGGATGAATTAAGCGATTGGCAAGGTCAGATGAAGTCTTCTAATCTTATATCATTGGATGAATATACAGAAGCTGGAAGTGAAGTCAAGATGGAGAGCGTGGGTAACTCACATTTTGAAGAACCAGAAGATGTAGTGGAGAAAGAAGAACTTAAGAAGAAGCTTGTACAGGCAATAGACCTTCTTACAGAGAAGGAGAGAAGTGTTATTGTGTTATACTATTATGAGGATATGACTCTTAAAGAGATAAGTATGACGCTTGATGTTTCAGAATCAAGGGTATCGCAGCTTCATACCAAGGCTCTCAGTAAAATGAAGAAAATAATGGGTGATTATATGTTTCCAGCGTAGACAAAAGCTGTAGTGCAGAAATATAGTGGCAAAAAGCAGAAAGTGAGTCATATATGATTAAAGAATGTATGTCAGGGTATTTTCAATTTTCATCAAAGGAAGATGGATTATATATTACAGTATATCCACCTAAGTCTGGTTATGGAGCAGCCAGCATTGATGATGTAATGTTTTATGTTGATAATAAGAATATAAGCTGTGATAGTGTAAAGCTTATGGAAGCTGTTAAGGCAGGTTCGGCGGCAGAGACAACTGTTAAGGTGTCAGAAGAAAGTCAGCTGGAATGTAGTGAATTTGCTGATTACAGAATAAGCAGTGATTGTATGAGGGTGGAAGCTTGTTTCTATCCTCCTTTTGAGAATGGTGGAATGTTAGATAAAGATGAGATTATAAGGGATTTACAGCATATCGGTGTTACTTATGGTGTGGATGAAGAAGTTATAGACTCGTTTTTAAAAGACAGGCATTACGGCAAAGCCTATACAGTGGCTAAAGGAACTGAGCCGGTAAGCGGCAGGGAAGGTTATGTTGAATATAAGTTCAATACAGAATTAAAGCCAAGACCAAAGATGAACGAGGATGGCACAGTAGATTTCCATACATTAGAGAATGTTAATCATGTAACCAAGGGAGATACAGTTGCAGTTCTTCATCCAGAGTATGTTGGTGAAGCTGGAACAGATGTACTTAACAGAAGTGTTAATCCAGATAAGGTAAAGCACGTTGTGTTCAGATTTGGGCGTAATCTTGTAATATCGGAAGATGGCAAAGAATTAATTACACTGGTAAGCGGACATGTAGTACTTGAGTCTGATAAAGTGTTTGTATCTAATGTGCTTGAGCTTGTTGATGTAGATAACTCAACTGGTGATATAGATTACAATGGTGATGTCAGTATTAAAGGAAATGTACTTGCAGGCTTTACTGTTAAGGCATCGGGCAATGTAGTAGTTACAGGTGTGGTTGAAGGTGCAACAGTAATAGCTGGTGGAGATATCACTTTAAACAGAGGAGTTCAGGGAATGAACAAGGCTGTTATAAAGGCAGGCGGTAAAATTGTATCCAAGTTCATAGAAAGCGTACAGCTTGTTGAGGCAGGCGGTAATATTGAAGCAGACTCTATTCTTCATAGCAAGGTAGTAGCTAAAGGTGTTATCAATGCCAATGGAAAGAATGGTCTTATAATAGGTGGCGATGTTAAATCAACAGTTATGATACAGGCAAAGACCATAGGTAATGAAATGGGTACAGCTACAGTTGTAGGAGTTGGTGTTGACCCTACAATGAAGAAGCGGATGGATGAGCTTAAGAAGGGCCTGAGTAAGATGGGGGATGAGAAAATCCAGCTTGCACAGCTTATGACAGCACTTAGAAAGAAACAGGATGCAGAAGGAACACTTAGTCCTGAGAAGCAGGAGATGCTCTCAAAGACTATGCGTAACCTTTTGGTTATGGATCAGCAGCTGGCTAAAGAAAAGAAAGAATACGAAGACATAAGATCCTGCATAGGTGAAGAAAAGAATGCTTGTATAAAGGTAAGCAACAGGGCTTATGTTGGTACTAAGCTTATGTTTGGTGATATATGTATGTTCCTGAAAGAAAAATATGATTATTGCCAGTTCAGAAAAGAAGGAGCTGAAATAAAGAGTCTGCCACTTTAATTATTAAGTGGTTAATTGTGATAAAGAGGTGTTGATATGATAGTAAGACCGATGGAATTTGGTATGATTCAACAGCAGAATACGGTATCACAAGTCAGACATAATGAAGATGTCAGACCTATGGTAGAACAGCAGACGACGGCGGTTCAGTTACAGAAAGATATCCACACAAGAGCTGAACAGGTGAATCATAAAGAAGACCCTAATAACAGACAGAAAAAGTTTGATGCTAAGGATAAAAGTGATAACGAGTATCAGTCTGGACATAAAGAAAGGAAAAATCAGACATCAGAAGACGGTAAAGTGTTTATTAAAGACTTGGAAGATATAGACTTTGACGTCAAAGTATGATTAATGGAGAGATAATGGGAACTGTAGCGATAGTTTTAATAGTTATAGGTATAATATGCGTTATAATAAGCATTATACTTGGAATAACTGATAATAAAGAACAGGCTGATACTGCTTCATATGTATCAGATTATGATTCGGCAAAGCAAGTGTCACAGGTATCAAAGGCTATAGATGACATAATTGAGAAGAAAATGCAGGATATAGAAGAAAAGACTGAGGCAAGTCTTGATAAAATATCCAATACTAAGATTCTTGAAATGAATGAGTATGCAGACAATGTTCTAAAAGAAATCAATCGTAATCATAATGAAGTAATGTTTATGTATGATATGCTTAACGAGAAGGATAAAGAGATTAAGACTACAGTTAAGAGTGTCAATGCAACTAACACACAGGCAAGAGGAATGGGAACAGTAAGGGAAAGACTTATAAAGCTTGATGAAACACAGAAAGCACCACAGAGAATAAGTGTTGATGAATTTCCACTTGATGATAAGTTAGATAAGAATCAGAAGATTATGACCTTATATAATAATGGCTATAACGATATTGATATAGCTAAACGTTTAAAGTTTGGAGTTGGAGAGGTTCGTCTTGTTATCAAGTTATATGTTAATGCAGCAGGCGAATAAAAGTAATTACTGGTTAATGAGGTTAGTGTATAAAGTGATTAATACTGATTGTTATCAGGTGAAATTATGTTAGAATTAAGGAACAGGTGCATTATACAATGAAGTTAAGATATTATTTAAGCGGTCTTGGAAGCGGAATTATTATCGCAGTTCTTATTATGCTTATTGCTGACAAAGTTACAGCGGTTAATAATAATGTTAATGGTTCAAATGTCCCACAGGAGACGACTGGTTCTGTTATAGCCTATACAACACAATCGGATAAAGATAATGAAACAATACAGGCTGAAAGCACAGAACATTCAGAGAATAAGGGTAACGAAGATACAACATCAGCTGACACAGCAAAGAATTCGGTAGTAAAAGCGACGGATAGTTCTACTACAGCTACAACAAGGTATGTATCGGAGGAAGATAAGGTTATAGTTAATATCAATCCTAAGAATATAAAGGTTGCGGCTGATATATCAAAGATACTTAAGAATAAGGGTGTTATAGAAGATGCAGATGCTTTTACACAGTATATGGCAACTTATGGATATTCAAGAATAGTCCAGCAGGGCAACTTTGAATTGATTAAGGGTGATTCATATGAGAATATCGCAAGAATAATAACAAGAAGCGATGTAGATAATAATAATAACACACAGGCTGACTAAGATTATTTGGTCAGCCTGTATTTATCTTTGCTGTTTGTTTTTGTATAAAAAATGCTTGCAATTATTTAATGGTATTGATATAATACATTTCGTGTGAAAAAGCATGCAGGTGGATGGCATAGCGGGTGCCGTTGTACGCAGACGGTGGCTATACGGGATGTGTTGCATAATCCAGGAAGCCTGCAAAAGATAATTTAACCAATGGAGGTATTAAAATGAGCGTAATTTCAATGAAGCAGTTACTTGAAGCAGGTGTTCATTTCGGACATCAGACAAGAAGATGGAATCCTAAGATGGCTGAGTACATCTACACAGAAAGAAATGGTATCCATATCATCGATTTACAGAAGTCAGTAGGAAAGGTTGATGAAGCTTATAAGGCAGTTTCTGATATCGTTGCTGATGGTGGTACAATCCTTTTCGTAGGTACAAAGAAGCAGGCACAGGATGCAATCGCTAATGAAGCTACAAGATGTGGTATGTATTTCGTTAACGAAAGATGGTTAGGTGGTATGCTCACTAACTTCAAGACAATCCAGTCAAGAATTGCAAGACTTAAAGAAATCGAAACAATGCAGGAAGATGGAACATTTGATGTTCTTCCTAAGAAGGAAGTTATTAACTTAAAGAAGGAATTAGAAAAGCTTCAGAAGAACCTTGGTGGTATCAAGGAAATGAAGAGAATTCCAGATGCTATCTTTATCGTAGATCCTAAGAAGGAAAGAATCTGCGTTCAGGAAGCACACGCACTTGGTATCACATTAATCGGTATCGCTGATACTAACTGTGATCCAGATGAATTAGATTATGTTATTCCTGGTAACGATGACGCTATCAGAGCTGTTAACTTAATCGTTTCAAAGATGGCTGACGCTGTTATCGAAGCTAATCAGGGTGAAGAAGCTGTAGCCGCTGATGCAGAAGAAGTAGCTGAGGAAGCTTAATATTTAAGGTTTGACTTAAGTTTATGTATGCTTCAGCCTGTAGTTTCAGGTTGAAGCATTTTTTAAGATTATTTTAAAATATTATAATTTGGAGGAAAGTAAAATGGCAGCAATTACAGCAGCAATGGTTAAAGAACTTAGAGAGTCTACTGGTGCAGGTATGATGGAATGTAAGAAGGCTCTTACAGAGACAGATGGAGATATGGAAGCAGCTGTTGATGTTCTTAGAAAGAGCGGAGCAGCTAAGGTAGAAAAGAAAGCCGGCAGAATCGCAGCAGAAGGTATCACAAGAGTTGCATCAGAAGGCAACACAGCAGTAGTAGTAGAAGTTAACTCAGAGACAGACTTCGTTGCAAAGAACGCTGTATTCCAGGAGTTTGTTCAGAACGTAGCTGATAAGGCTCTTAAGGCTTCAGTTGATAAGGCTGGAGATGGCGAAGATGTATGTGCAATTCTTGATATGAAGTCTGAGCTTGAAGAAAAGACTATCGTAATCGGTGAAAAGCTTTCTTTAAGAAGATTTGAAAAGCTTACAGGTGACTGTGTTGCTTCATATGTTCACGGTGGTGGAAGAATTGGCGTTCTTGTTGCAGCAGAAGGTGCTACAGGAGATGCAGTTAAAGAAGCACTTACTAACATTGCTATGCAGATAGCAGCTATGAACCCACAGTATATCAGTAGAAATGATATGTCAGCGGAAGAACTTACTAAGTTAAGAGAAATCATCGAAGAGAGTGCGTTAAATGACCCAGCTACTCTTCCAAAGCCAATCTTAAATAAGTTAATTGATAAGGCTGTTAATGATAAAGTATGGAGCGATGAAGATATTGCAACATATGAAGAACATAAGAGCAATATGCAGTATTTATTCAACTTCCTTTCAAAGGAAGCTGCTTCTCAGTTAGCTGAGCTTGCATTAGCTGACAGAGCTAATATTGCTGCTGATAAGATTTTTAATGGATTAGTAGAAGGCCGTGTGTCTAAGCAGCTTAAGGAAATCTGCCTTATGGATCAGGTATATGTTAAGGCTGAGGATGGAAAGCAGTCAGTATCTAAGTATATTGCAGAAGTAGGCAAGGCAGCTGGTTCACCATTTACTATTAAGAAGTTTGTTCGTTTTGAAGTTGGTGAAGGTCTTGAGAAGAAGAATGAAGATTTCGCAGCGGAAGTTGCAGCTCAGCTTAAGTAATTAATAATTATACTTACTAAACCATATCTTGTTAATACAGGATATGGTTTTTTTAATGAATAGTATTTAATAAAAATTAATAATTTCTATTGAAATATAAAAGAGTGATTGATATAATAAATCTAAGTTATATATGAGACGTGTTAATTTTGGATAATAATTGTTGGAAAATTGGATTTATTATATCATATGCACTGCGTTGCTTTTCCACGCATCCGAAGTCTCGAAGAAACTTCTAAGTGACTACGAAGTAGTCATATTATGTCATATTAAAAAGTAAATATGTAATGCTGCGAAGTATATATTAGTGTGTTATATATTTAGAATATAATATAACAGCATATGACAATTAATATATGTGGGGTATAATATTATGTGTATTTTATGCACGCCTTGTATGAAACAAAAAGTTACATAAAAAGGAGAAAAATATGAATGTAAAAGATTCGATTAGAAAAAGGTTGAACAAGAGCTTTGCTATGATTTCTCTTGTATGCAGTATTGGTCTTGTTATATGTGGTATTTCATTATTTGTAATAAGCAGCCAGTATCATAATGCACTTACTAATTATGGATTTGCCCAGGGAGATATTGGTAAGGCTATGGTAACATTCTCTGAGGCAAGAAGTGCGTTAAGAGCTGTAATTGGTTATACAGATATGAATGAGATTGCTGATGAACAGAAGAATTATGAGACTAAGAAGTCAGCATTTGAAGGTTATATGGCAGATGTTGAGAAGACAATAGTAACTAAGGCCGGTAAAGATGCTTATGCACAGGTTGAATCAGCACTTAATGGTTACTGGACCAAGGCTGACAGCATTTTAAAGCAGGGTGCTACAACAGATAATGGAGCTTCTGGTGCAGCTCAGAAGAAAGAGATTGAAGAGCTTTCACCTATGTACGATAATGTATATGCTGCATTAAAGAATATAATGGATATCAATGTTACTAAGGGTGATGAAGTACAGAATACATTGAATGTTCTTATGTATATATTAATTGTTTTAGTTGTTGCAATTATTGCATTTAGTGTATATATGTCAACACACCTTGGAAGAAGAATTGCTGATAATATTGAGAAGCCAGTAGAAGCATTGGCTGAAAGACTTAAGAAGTTCGCAGCAGGTGATCTTGACAGCGAATTCCCAGAAAGTGAGATTGATGATGAGATAGCTTATATGAATAATGTAGCTAAGGAGATGGCTGCTGACCTTAATCTTATCATCAGCGACTTAAGCAGACTTATGGATGAGATGGCAGCCGGTAACTTTAAGATTAAGACAGATATCGAAGATAAATATGTTGGTAAATTTGTTAATCTTAAAGATGCAATTCGTAATATGAATAGAAAGATGGATGCTACACTTAAGAGTGTTGATGAATCATCACAGCAGGTAACAGTAGGTTCAGAGAACCTTGCACAGTCTGCACAGGAATTAGCAGAAGGCGCTACAGAACAGGCTGGAGCTGTTGAAGAGCTTCAGGCTACAATAGCAACTCTTACTGAGCAGATTGCAGATACAGCAGATAATTTACAAAAGACAAGTGACAAGGCTGTAGACCATGCGAAGAATGCTGATGCCAGCAAGGTAGAGATGCACTCACTTATGGAAGCTATGCAGCGTATTAGTGATACATCTAAGAAGATTGAGAATATCATTTCTGATATTGAAAGTATTGCAAGCCAGACTAATCTTCTTTCTCTTAATGCAGCTATTGAGGCAGCAAGAGCAGGTGAGGCTGGTAAGGGCTTTGCAGTTGTTGCTGAGCAGATTAGAATGCTTGCTGACCAGAGTGCCCAGTCAGCCGTTGATACAAGAACTCTTATTGAAGGTGCATTAAATGAAATAGAAGAAGGTAATACAGTAGCTATGAAGGTTGCTGAATCAATGGATTCAGTTGTTCAGGGAATCAATGATATTGCTGATGTATCTAAGCAGCTTAGCGAGAACTCTAATGTTCAGATTGCAGCTATGAGAGAGGCTGAAAAGGGAATCGACCAGATTTCAGAAGTTGTACAGTCTAACTCAGCAGCATCAGAAGAGTGTTCTGCTACAAGTGAAGAGCTTTCTGCACAGGCAGAAGCTATGAATGAATTAATTTCACAGTTCACACTTAGAGATTAATTAATATTGAAGAATATAATGTATTGTGTTATAATTAATCGGATAATGATTGTTATAATGCAATACATTTTTTTGGCTGGTTTGCATTATAAGACAGGCTTGAATTATGGTTATAATCAGTGCTGGTTATAATGGACAATATTTTATATATATCAGACTAATGGAGGATTAAGATGGGCTTATTTGGCAGTAAATCTGATGATAATTCTAAAGATGTATTCAGCAGACTTGGAAAAGAAGTTAAAGAAGATATGATGGTCAATACATTAGAAGATAATGATCTGGCTAAGTTAGCAGCTGGAATGAAAAGTGAGCTTACAGGCTCAGAGAGCAGAGAGTCTATTACAGATAAGCTTGAGGCAGAGCTTAATAATGAGAGCGAAGCTATAGAGACGTTCAGTGACAGTGTTGCACAAGATGAACCAAGATCGGAGTTAGAGCAGATGGCAGAGGAGACAGCGGTTATAACAGCAGGTCTTGTTGTCAGCGGTGATTTGGACTCAGTAGGTTCTATAGATGTATTTGGAACTGTTGAAGGTAATGTTGCCTGCTGTGGAAAGCTTACAGTAAGCGGTACAATAGAAGGAGCGATTATGGCTAATGAAGTGTTTGCTAATAATGCAAAGATTTCAGGAGATATACAGTCTAAGGGTTCAGCTAAGATAGGGCAGGGTACAGTTGTTATAGGTAATATAACAGCAACATCTGCCGTTATAGCTGGTGCTGTTAAAGGTAATGTGGACATTAATGGCCCGGTTGTCATAGACTCATCCGCTGTAATAGTTGGTGATATTAAGTCTAAGTCAGTTCAGATTAATAATGGAGCTACAATAGATGGAAGATGTTCGCAGTGCTATGCCGATGTTGATACATCTTCAATATTTGATATAAAGGCAGTTGGAAAGCATAACAAAGACGAGATTAAGAGTAGTGTCAATAAAGAGACAGCAGGGTTAGACAGCAAGTCAGCAGATAGCAAGTCAGTTAACGACAGAGCAGTCGATGGCAAAGAAGAAGATAGTAAGTCAGCTAACGACAGAGCGGTCGATGGCAAAGCAGCAGATAATATGTCAGCTGATAACAGTACAGCCGGCAGCAGGCCAGCGAATTAACAGATATTATAGATAATAAAGAAATAACAGTTAATAATCGGTAAAGATAATAGTTAGTACTCTGATAAAATACAATATATATAAAGAATGGAGAAATAATATGAACGACATTAAAAGAGTAATTCTTAAGTTAAGTGGAGAAGCTTTATCAGGTGATAAGAAGTCAGGCTATGATGATGAATTAATTATGGATATAGCAGGACAGGTAAAGCAGATTATAGACAAAGGCATTAATGTAGGTGTTGTAATTGGTGGTGGTAACTACTGGAGAGGACGTTCTAATGATAATATCGACAGAACAAAGGCTGACCAGATTGGTATGCTTGCAACCATTATGAACTGCATATATGTATCAGAAATATTCAGATCACAGGGACTTAAGACTAATATACTTACACCATTTGAGTGTGGAAGTATGACAAAGCTTTTCTCTAAGGATAGAGCTAATAAGTATTTTGAAAAGGGGATGGTTGTATTCTTTGCAGGTGGAACAGGACATCCATATTTCTCAACAGATACAGGTATAGTGCTTAGAGCCATTGAATTAGATGCAGATGCTATACTTTTAGCTAAGGCAATTGATGGCGTATATGACAGCGACCCTAAGATCAATCCAAAAGCTAAGAAGTATGATAAAATATCCATTACAGATGTTGTTGATAAGCATCTTGGCGTAATTGATATGACGGCTTCTGTTATGTGTATGGAGAATAAGATGCCGCTTATGGTATTTGGACTTAATGAGAAAGACAGCATTGTTAATGCACTTTCAGGTAAATTTAATGGAACAATTGTAACTGTTGATTAATTTGCCGATTTATTGTAATATTCAGTTATATAATAAAAGATATTAAGAAAGAGAGAAATATAATGAGTGACATTAAAGAATACGAAGATAAAATGAAGAAATCAGTAGACTCATTAAAAGAGGACTACACAACAATAAGAGCAGGAAGAGCTAACCCACATATATTAGATAAAATTAAGGTTGATTATTATGGAACACCTACTTCACTTCAGCAGGTGGCTAATATCTCTGTTCCAGAAGCAAGAATGATTCAGATTCAGCCTTGGGAAGCAAGCCTTATTAAAGATATTGAAAAGGCTATTCTTGTATCAGACCTTGGACTTACACCTAATAATGATGGTAAGGTAATAAGACTTATATTCCCTGAACTTACAGAGGAAAGACGTAAAGAACTTGCTAAGGACGTAAAGAAGAAGGGTGACAATGCTAAGGTTGCCATAAGAAATGTAAGAAGAGATGCTAATGATACTGTTAAGAAAGAGAACAAGGCAGGAGAGCTTTCAGATGATGAAGCTAAGAATCTTGAAGATGATGTTCAGAAGCTTACAGATAAATATATAGCTTTAATAGATAAGGCAATAGAAGAAAAGACTTCTGAGATACTTACAGTATAATGAATAATATATGGGGAGGCTGTTGGTTTATAGCAACAGCCTCCTAATAAGTTATATGGATAATATTATATATACATTAATATAATGATGCTATCTGGCATATAAAAATATAATAATATATGAAATGATAAATGTATCTAAATATGAAGTTATAAGGATACCGATATATGAAACTATAAAATATTGACTGTGGGGTAATGTATGGATAAATATAATGAGGAATTAGGGCTTAAGATACCTGCTCATGTTGCTGTCATACTTGATGGTAATGGACGCTGGGCTAAAAAGAAGCATATGCCAAGAACATATGGACATATGCAGGGAAGTAAAGTTGTAGAAGATATGTTGTATGTTGCAGATGACCTTGGCATACAATATTTTACAGTATATGCTTTTTCAACAGAGAACTGGAAGCGTTCAGAAGAAGAAGTAGGCACTCTTATGAGCATTTTAAGAAAGTATCTTAAAGATTGTGTCAAGAAGTCTATGAAGAACAATGTAAGGTGCCGTGTTATAGGACGCAGGGAAGAATTAAGTGATGATATAGTTGAGAGTATTAATAATCTTGAAGAAAAGACTAAGAATAATACAGGACTCAATTTCACAATAGCAATCAATTATGGTGGCAGAGATGAGATTGTAAGAGCCGTCCAGAAGATTGCACAGGATGTTAAAGAGGGAAAGATTGCACCAGAGGCTATAGATGAGGCTATGATAAATGCTAATCTTGACACAAAGGATATTCCTGACCCGGATCTTTTGATAAGAACTAGTGGCGAGCAAAGACTTTCTAATTATCTTCCATGGCAGCTTGCATATACAGAATTCTACTTTACAGATGTATTCTGGCCGGATTTTAACAGGGAAGAACTTATTAAGGCTTGTGAGAAATATAATAAAAGAGACAGAAGATATGGCGGAGTTAAGGAGGAATAGAATTTGTTAAAGAGGATAATAAGCGGAATATGCCTTGTGGCAATTGCCGTTCCATCATTGTATTTTGGTGGCTGGCTGTTATATGCGGTATGTCTTATGGTAGCACTTATAGGTAATTTTGAATTGTTAAGGGTCACCAATCTTCAAAAGACACCATTGGGAATATGTGCATATGCGGCAACAATAGCATATTTTATAAGCCTTAACATAGCAGAGCATAGATATACTACGCTAATTCTTGTATTAACATTTCTTGTTATGATGAGCGTGTATGTATTCACGTTTCCAAAGTATAAGGCGGAAAATGTTATGTGGGCATTCTTTGGAATCATATATGTAACCGTGATGATAGCTTATATATATGAAACAAGAATGTCAGATAATGGAATATTTATTGTGTGGCTTATATTTATTGCTTCGTGGGGAAATGATACATTTGCTTATTTCACAGGAGTGTGCATAGGAAAGCACAAAATGGCACCTGTGTTATCACCTAAGAAGTCGGTTGAAGGTGCAATAGGCGGAGTGATTGGTGCAACAATACTCGGTGCGGTATACGGAGCTTTAGTAAGTTCTAAAATGGCAGGTGTTATTGATAATTCGTCTGTAGCATTTGCAGTAGCAAGCCTTGCAGGGGCGTTATTGTCAATAGTTGGTGACTTGGCGGCATCTGCAATTAAGAGAAATTATAATGTTAAAGATTATGGTACATTAATTCCGGGACATGGTGGAATTATGGATAGATTTGACAGCGTAATATTCACAGCACCGGTTGTATACTGGGCGATAATACTGCTTAACAGTATAGGACTTTAAAGTTACTATAATATAGATTAGGAAAGGGTGTAGATAATGAGAGGAATATCAGTTCTAGGTTCGACTGGTTCAATAGGAACTCAGACTTTAGATGTTATTAGAAGAAATAAAGATATAAAGGTTGTTGCACTTGCAGCAGGAACAAGAGTAAAAGAATTAGCAGAACAGGTAAGGGAATTCAGACCATCTTTGGTATGTATTGGAACTGAAAAGCTTGCGGGCGAGTTAAAGCTTCTGCTTTCAGATATTGATGTAAAGATAGTGTATGGTGATGAGGGACTTATAGAAGCAGCAGCACATAAAGAAGCTGATATTGTTCTTACGGCCGTTGTTGGAATGATGGGCATTGTTCCAACGATTAAAGCAATTGAAGCACATAAGGATATTGCACTTGCCAATAAGGAGACACTTGTAACAGCAGGACATATTATAATGAAGCTTGCTAAGGACAATAATGTTAATATATATCCTGTAGACAGCGAACATTCAGCGATATTTCAGTCACTTAACGGCGAATATCCTAAGGAGGTTGAAAGAATACTTCTTACAGCATCAGGTGGTCCATTCAGAGGAAAGAAAAGAGCTGACCTTGTAAATGTGACAGTTGAGGATGCACTTAACCACCCTAACTGGGCTATGGGAAGAAAGATAACGATAGACTCATCAACTATGGTTAATAAAGGCCTTGAGGTAATGGAAGCACAGTGGTTATTCAATGTTCCATCATCTAAGGTCACAGTGGTTGTACAGCCACAGAGCATAATACATTCTATGGTTGAATTCATTGACGGAGGAATAATGGCACAGCTTGGAAGTCCTGATATGCGCCTTCCTATACAGTATGCCCTCTATTATCCTCATAGAAGAGAGCTTAACACTAAGAGAGTGGATTTCTTTGAACTTGGCAATATTACATTTGAAAAGCCTGATATGGATACATTTAAAGGACTTAAGCTTGCTTATACAGCTTCTGATAAGGGCGGTAACATTCCAACAGCATTTAATGCGGCAAATGAGCTTGCAGTTGCAAAGTTCCTTGACAGAAAGATAAAGTATCTTGATATACCTGATATTATAGAGTATGCAATGAATGAAGTACGTTATATTGATAATCCGTCTGTAGACGAAATATTAGAAACAGAACAGACAGTCTATGAAATGATAGAAAACCGTTTGAAGAATGGAGGAGCAGAGTGGTTATAAATATAATATTAGCGATACTTGTATTAAGCATAATCATAATTATACACGAGTTTGGACATTTTATTGTAGCTAAGGCAAATGGAATTACAGTTGTGGAATTCTCACTTGGATTTGGACCTAAGCTTATACATTTTAAGAAAGGTGAAACAGAATATAGTCTTAAGCTGCTTCCTTTTGGTGGAGCCTGTATAATGCTTGGTGAGGATTTCTTAGAGGCAGATGATGATGAGCAGGAAGATGCAACAGAAGGCAATAATACTGGCAAATCTGGAAGCGAGTTGGATAATGACTTTTGCAATGGTAAAACAGCAGAAGATAATGGCTTTGGAAATGCTTCAAGGTATTCATCTGATAATACATCGGCTGGAAGCTATATGTCTGAGAAGAAAAAGCAGGAAGCACTGGAAGCTGGCTATGATATGTCCAAATCATTTGCTAATAAATCAGTGTGGGCAAGGATTGCAGTTATAGCAGCTGGACCAATATTTAACTTTATACTGGCATTTGTCTGCTCGGTTGTAATTATTGGAAGTATAGGCTATGACCCTTGTATGGTTGATGTTGTATATGATAATTCACCAGCGGTAAGTGCAGGGCTTCAGGAAGGTGACAAGATTATAAAGGTTAATAACCAGAAGATAACATTTTACAGGGATTATTCTTTCTATAGGGTGTACCACGCTGATGATACTATGAATATAACATATGAAAGAGATGGACAGAAATATACAACAACTCTTACTCCGGAATATGTTAAACAGCAGAAGTACCAGATGGGTGTTACTTTAGAGCAGAATGGGACAATAGCAGGCGTATCTGACGGAACACCAGCACAGAAGGCTGGGATTAAGAAGGGTGATATAATAACAGCGGTTAATGGCGTTGCAGTTGACGGAAGTACCAAGATTATTGAGCTTGTAGGACAGTGTAATGGCGAGAGTGTTGATATTACAATAAACAGAGATGGTAATACAATGCAGTTAAATGTGACACCGGATTCTGTAGAGAATGAATATTACTGTACAGGCTTTGCAAGCTATGGGGCAAGACAGAAGGTTTCGCCTATATCAGTAATCGGCTATGCATTTAAGGAAGTTGGATATAGTGTTAATACTGTAGTTAAGAGCCTTGGAATGATGTTTACAGGACAGGTGGGGATTAATGACCTTTCTGGACCTGTCGGAACAGTAAGTGCTATGAGTAATATTGTAGAAGAAAGCAAGGCAGATGGAACATTTTATGTAATCCTTAATCTTTTAAATCTTGCAGGACTTATAAGTGCCAACCTTGGCGTTATGAACCTTCTTCCAATACCGGCACTTGATGGCGGAAGACTTGTATTTCTTATACTTGAAGTATTAAGAGGCAAGCCAGTCAAGAAAGAACACGAGGGTATGGTGCATTTTGTTGGTATGATATTCTTATTTGTTCTTATGATATATGTTATGTTTAAAGATATAAGAGGACTTTTTTAATTAAGAAATGAGGCTTAATATGTATAGAGATAATACAAAGGTTGTAAAAATAGGCAATAAGTTAATCGGTGGCGGCAATCCTATAATGATTCAGTCTATGACTAACACAAGAACTGATGATGTTGAGGCAACTGTCAGCCAGATACTGGCTTTAGAGAAAGCAGGCTGTGATATTATAAGATGTACAGTTCCAGATATTAACGCCGCTAAAGCAATCAAGGAGATTAAGAAGCATATTCATATTCCATTGGTTGCAGATATACATTTTGATTACAGAATGGCAATAGAGGCAATTAATAATGGTGCTGACAAGATAAGAATTAATCCAGGCAATATCGGTGGAACAGATAAGATTAAGGCTGTTGTAGATGCTGCCAGGGCTAAGAATATCCCTATAAGAGTAGGGGTCAACAGTGGTTCACTTGAGAAAGACCTTATAGAGAAATATGGCGGTGTTACAGCCGAAGGACTTGTTGAGAGTGCACTTGATAAAGTAAAGATTATAGAAGATCTTGGTTATGATAATCTTGTTATAAGCATTAAATCGTCAGATGTAATGATGTGTGTTAAGGCACACGAACTTATAGCAAGGAAGACTAATTATCCGCTTCACGTTGGAATTACCGAGTCGGGTACGTTATTCAGCGGAAGCATTAAGTCATCAATAGGTCTTGGGCTTATATTAGGACAGGGCATAGGTGATACAATAAGAGTTTCACTTACAGATGACCCTGTAAAGGAGATAGAGGCAGCTAAGCTTATTCTTAGGACACTTGGTTTAAGAAAAGGTGGTATTGAGGTTGTATCTTGTCCTACCTGTGGAAGAACTAAAATTGACCTTATCGGTCTTGCCTCAAAGGTTGAGGAGCTTGTTAGAAACTATGACCTTGATATTAAGATAGCTGTTATGGGCTGTGTTGTAAATGGCCCTGGAGAAGCTAAGGAGGCTGATATAGGAATAGCAGGTGGTGACGGCTGTGGTGTTCTTATAAAGCATGGCGAAATAATTAAGAAGTTTGAAGAAGATAAACTGTTAGCAGTGCTGAAGGACGAATTAGATAATTGGAAAGACTGATTATTATTATCCTTTGGCAGAAGGTGTTGGTTAAAGATGCGTAGATTTTTTGAAGTATTTAAGACATTAAAACTGCCAGAGGATATTGGTATGTATATGGAAAATGTTGAGGTTACGAGAGTATCCAAGACATCAACGAACTCATTGGCGAGAGTATACATAAAGAATGACAGGGTTATAAGCAAGAAGATAATATACAGGGTAGAAGATGCCCTTAAAAAGCAGATATTCCGTATACAGAATATGGATGTAAGAATTATAGACAGATATAATCTGTCAAAGCAGTATACGCCACAGACAATAATGGATGTGTATTATGACAGCATATTATTTGAATTGGAGAAATACTGGACACTTGAGTATAATCTTTTAAAGAATTCAACGTGGGAGTTTGAAAAGGATGACCTGCTTGTGCTTACATTAGAGGACGGATTTCTTGCAAGAACCTATGCAGATGACCTTAAGGAATATTTTCAGCTTATATTTCTTAACCGTTTTGGCTTTGAGATAGATGTTGAATATAAGTATGTTGCCAAGCTTGAGAAGCGTTATGAGAAAGAAAATGAACATAAGCTTAATCTTAGAATTAAGCAGATTGAAGATAACTTTATGGCAGCAGGCGAAGAAGCCAAGAGCGATAATGGGGCAGAGAAGAACAAAAAGTATGCCGAACAGAAAGCTAAAGCCGCTGCATTTTTTAATGAAAGAGGAGCTTCTGGAAAAGATCTTACACGTTATAGAAAGCCAGCTAATACAGATATATTATATGGAAGGGACTTTGACGATGAAGTTACTGCCATAGAACAGATAGAATCGCCAATAGGTGAAGTTGTCATAAATGGTATGATAAGAAGCATAGAAACAAGAGAGATAAGAAACGAAAGAACTATATTATCTATCGTTGTTACAGATTTTACAGACAGCATTGTAGTGAAAATGTTTGCAAGAAATGAACAGCTTCCAGATCTTTATGAATTCATTAAAAAGGGTAATTTTCTTAAGATAAAAGGCATAGCTTCAATGGATAAGTATGATCAGGAGATTACTATAGCCAATGTGTCAGGAATACGAAAAGGAAGTGATAACAGGTCAGTAAGAAATGACTTATCACTTCATAAGAGGGTAGAGCTTCACTGCCATACCAAGATGAGTGATATGGATGGTGTATCTTATGCCAAGGATATAATAAAGCAGGCGATAAGCTGGGGACACAAGGCAATTGCGATTACTGACCACGGAGTTGTGCAGGCATTCACGGAAGCTTATCACACTATGCAGGATCTGGAGTTTAAGTATAATAAAAAGGGTGAGAAGTTAGATTTTAAGGTTATATATGGTGTTGAGGCATATCTTGTCGATGATACCAGGAAGATAGTAATTAATCCGGCTGGACAGGACTTTAAAGGGGAATTCGTTGTATTTGATCTGGAAACAACGGGATTTTCGGCTTTGGTAGACAGGGTAATAGAGATAGGTGCGGTAAAGATTAAGAATAATGAGATTGTAGACAGATTTTCAACATTTGTTAATCCACAGATACCTATATCTTTTAGAATTGAGAATTTAACAGGTATTAATGACCAGATGGTTATGAATTCAGGAACTATCGAGCAGATACTGCCTGATTTTATAGAATTCTGTAAGGGTTGTGTTATGGTAGCCCACAATGCGGAATTTGATATGAGTTTTATAATTAATAATGCTGAGAAAATGGGGATAGAATTTGCACCTACTTATATAGATACAGTGCTTTTGTCACAGTTCCTTATACCGGCATTACATAATTATAAGCTTGATACATTAACCAAGCATCTTAATGTTGTGCTTGATAACCACCACAGGGCGGTTGATGATGCAGAGGCAACAGCACATATATTCTTAAAGCTTGTGCAGATGCTTTATGAGAGGGATATATATACACTTGATAAGCTTAATGAAGAGGGAACGCTTGATGATGAGTCAATTAAGAAGCTTCACCAGTACCACTGTATAATACTTGCCTCTAATGAGATGGGAAGAATTAATCTGTACAGGCTTGTGTCGGCTTCACATCTGCAGTATTTTAACAGATTTCCCAAGATACCAAAGAGCCTTGTTAATAAGTACAGGGAAGGTCTTATAATAGGAAGTGCGTGTGAGGCAGGAGAGTTGTTCCGTGCTATGGTAAATGGACGATCAGATGCGGAGATTGCAAGAATAGTTAATTTCTATGATTATCTTGAGGTGCAGCCAATCGGTAATAACCATTTTATGATTGAGAAGGAAGATTATTACGTTAAAGACGAGGAGGACTTAAGAGATCTTAACAGAAGAGTCATATCTTTAGGTGAAAAGTTCGACAAGCCTGTAGTTGCAACGTGTGATGTGCATTTTCTTAATCCAGAAGATGAAATATACCGTAGAATAATTATGGCAGGAAAAGGCTTTGACGATGCGGATAACCAGCCACCACTGTATCTGCATACTACAGAGGAAATGCTTCAGGAGTTCGATTATCTTGGAAATGATAAGGCATATGAGATAGTTGTAACTAACACGAATAAGATAATGGATATGTGCGAGAAGATTAGTCCGGTACGTCCTGATAAACGTCCTCCTGTAATTGAGAATTCAGATCAGATGTTAAGGAATATATGCCATAACAGGGCACACGAAATATATGGACCAGAACTTCCACAGATTGTTACAGAAAGACTTGAGCGTGAGCTTAATTCAATTATATCTAATGGTTACTCCGTTATGTATATTATTGCACAGAAGCTTGTATGGAAGTCAAATGATGATGGATACCTTGTAGGTTCAAGAGGTTCTGTTGGTTCATCTTTAGCGGCAACTATGGCTGGTATTACAGAGGTTAATCCGCTTAGTCCGCATTATCTTTGTCCAGAGTGCTTTTATGTTGACTTTGATTCAGAGGAAGTTAAGAAGTTCGCTGGTGGTGCAGGCTGTGATATGCCAGATAAGGTGTGTCCTAATTGTGGTCATAAGTTAAATAAATTAGGTTTTGATATACCATTTGAAACATTCTTAGGATTTAAGGGTAACAAAGAGCCTGATATCGATCTTAACTTTTCTAATGAATACCAGAGTAAGGCACATGCTTATACAGAGGTTATATTTGGAAAGGGACAGACATTCAAGGCTGGTACAATCGGTACTGTCGCAGAAAAGACAGCGTATGGATATGTTCTTAAATATCTAGAGGAGAGAGGCAGGGTTAAACGCCGCTGTGAAATAGAACGTATTGCTGAGGGCTGTATAGATATAAGAAGAACAACAGGACAGCATCCGGGAGGAATTGTAGTTCTTCCTATTGGTGATGAGATACATTCATTTACACCGGTACAGCACCCTGCCAACGATGTAAAGAGTGGAATTGTAACAACGCATTTCGATTACCATAGTATTGACCATAACTTGTTAAAGCTTGATATTCTTGGGCATCTTGACCCTACTATGATTAGAATGCTGCAGGATTTAACAGGTATTGACCCTTTGGAAATACCACTGGATTCAAGAGAAGTAATGTCTTTATTCAAGGATACTTCGGCACTTGGAATTACGCCTGAGGATATTGGCGGTTGTAAGCTTGGTGCACTTGGAATACCAGAGTTTGGTACAGATTTTGCTATGCAGATGCTTATTGATACTAAGCCACAGTATTTTTCTGACCTTGTAAGAATTGCAGGGCTTTCACACGGAACTGATGTATGGCTTGGTAACGCACAGACACTTCTTAAAGAGGGCAAGGCAACCATATCTACGGCGATATGTACACGAGATGACATTATGATATACCTTATCCAGAAAGGACTTGAAAGTGAGCTTGCATTTACAATAATGGAGAAGGTAAGAAAAGGTAAGGGACTTACACCTGAATGGGAGCAGATTATGAGGGAACACGGTGTTCCAGACTGGTATATATGGTCTTGTAATAAAATCCAGTATATGTTCCCAAAGGCACATGCCGCAGCTTACGTTATGATGGCATGGCGAGTAGCTTACTGCAAGGTGTTTTATCCGCTGGCTTACTACTGTGCATATTACAGTATAAGAGCCAATGCCTTTGATTATGAAAAAATGGCAATGGGAAGGGAACGATTAGAGTATTATATTAATGACTACAAAGCTAAGAAAGCAGACGGCACGATATCCAATGTTGAAGATGATGAGCTTAAGGATATGCGTATTGTTCAGGAAATGTATGCAAGAGGCTTTGAGTTCGTACCTATTGACATATACAAGGCAAAGGCAAGGTCATTTCAGATAATAGATGGAAAGATTATGCCATCATTTAAGGTAATATCCAAGGTTGGTGAGTCTGCTGGAGAATCAATAGAGATAGCCGCAAGGGATGGTGAGTTCTTATCAAAGGACGACCTGCGCCAGAGAGCCAGGATTGGACAGACGGTTATAGAGAAGCTTGGCGAGCTTGGACTTCTTGACGGGATGGCAGAGAGTAACCAGTTATCATTATTTGATGTTATATAGTATTGCATATACATATATAAGTGTGTTATCATCATATAATATATGCGGTTAGAATACGATTATAAAGATGCAGTATATATGTTTAATTAATTAGATGAGGTGAAAAATGTTAAAAAAATATCTTATATGTTTTCTTGTATCAATGGTACCTATTGTTGAACTTAGAGGAGCAATTCCTATATCACAGGGAATGCAGCTTCCATTATTACAGTCATATATAATATGTGTAATAGGTAATATGCTTCCGGTTCCGGTTATATATCTTTTTGCAAGACGTGTTCTTGAATGGGGTGCAGACAAGAAATATATCGGAAAGTTCTTTACATTTTGTATTGAAAAGGGTCACAAAGGTGGAGAAAAGTTAAAGCAGAAGGCTGGGAATGGTCTTTTTATAGCACTTTTATTATTCGTTGGTATTCCAATACCTGGTACAGGTGCGTGGACAGGAACACTTGCAGCAAGCTTCCTTGATATGGGCTTTAAGAAGAGTGTAATTGCTGTTCTTGGAGGAGTATTGCTTGCAGGTATAATAATGGGTATTGCTTCAGCAGGAGTATTTACAGCAATATTTAGTTTTGCATAAGCATAATGTATAATAATTAAAGAATATAATTAATAAATACCGCATATATTCTACAGATTAATGCGTATCCGGTTATGGGACATAAAAGTTGTAGAATATATGCGGTATTATATTTTGTGTAATAGTAAATTCTTTTTATTGCGGTTTGAGATTACTTATTAATATGTTGCAGATTTTCTTGGTGTCTTTGGTAGAGCGGGTCTTGTTATAGGCTATTCCGTATTGTATTTCACGCTGGTCTGTAATGGGCAGGATGCGGCAGTTATCAAGCGGGGTATCAATGCAGAATTCAGGCAGTATTGCAATGCCATAGCCACATTGTGCAAGAAGCTCACTTGTCTGGCTGTTCTCACATATAAAGTGATAATTATCCTGTGAATGAAGCACGAGCTTTTCCTGTAAAAGATTTCCCTGTGTGAAAGGAATTAAACGCTGGTTAAGCAGTAAAAGGCAGTGTCCTTTTAAGTCATCAAAGGAAATAGCTGACATTGAATGTAAGTCTTTATTATCCTCAGTAGTCTTATTATAGTCGTAAGATATCAAGGCATAGCTTTTCATATTCTTTATAGGCTTGAAAGTGCAATCGGTATTTTCAATCATATCTTTAGTAACGAGCATTATATCTATATGTCCGCTTTCAAACATAGTCTTAAGGCGTGAGTAGTCACGCAGAAACAGCATAGGATATATATCGGGCATACATTTTCTTAGTTCTTTTAATGCTGGTTTAAGTGCCTTTAATTCTGCATTGCTTGTACAGCCAATTCTTATATAGGACAATGACTGGGATACAACATTGGCAATCTTCTTGCTTGAAAGATTAATTCTATTAAGGATATCCTTTGCATCTCCATAGAATTCAGCACCGGCATCGGTAAGCTGTACCATTTTCGGTGTTCTTATAAAAAGTGCCGCACCCAGTTCTTCCTCAAGGCTTTTAATATGGTGTGTGACAGTTGGGGTTGTAAGAAACATTTCCTGTGCAGCTTTTGTAAAATTAAGCTTGTCGGCAACTCTTATAAAACATTCTAACTGCTGTGTAGTCATAAAAACCTCCTTAATTATATTAAATAATCTGCATAATTGATTATAGTTCATAATATATTAATATTTCAAGAGTGCATTAGAAAAAATCTAATGGTGTTGTATTTTTACAAATTCCATTTTTTTAATAATAGTGTTAAAATCGTTCACGCTGATAGGATTAATTTGTCTGTGTACACCAGATGATAATAATTAAGAATAGCAATGTTAATTGGGGAAGATATTCAGCCAGTAACATATGTATAGTAGCAATTGTGTACAGAAAAGAGGAATGATATGGACATTATTAAAAAGCTTTCCCGTTCAATAAGGGAATATAAAATGGTATCAATTATGACACCAGTGTGTATCGTATTTGAGGTAATATTTGAAATACTTATCCCATTTATGATGGCAAAGATGATTGATTCAGGAATAAGTTCAGGTAATGAAAGTGCACTTGTTAAATATGGGACTTTGCTTATACTCTGCGTAATGGCAGGTCTTGTATTTGGTATCCTTTCAGGAGGTCTATGTGCCACAGCTTCGGCAGGCTTTGCAAAGAATTTAAGAAAGGATATGTATTACAAAATTCAGGAGTATTCATTTGCAAATATTGACAAGTTCTCATCATCAAGTATTGTGACACGTCTTACAACAGATGTAACTAATGTGCAGAATGCTTATATGATGATTATCAGAATTGCGGTAAGAGCACCATTTATGCTTATATTCGCACTTATTGCGGCATTTATGACAAGTACTAAGCTTTCATTAATATTTCTTATTGCAATTCCAGTGCTTGGTATTGGACTTTATATAATAGTAAGCAGATCGCATATATATTTCGAGAGAGTATTTAAGATATACGATAATCTTAATGAAGTAGTAGAAGAAAATCTTACAGGTATGAGAGTAGTTAAGTCCTTTGTCCGTGAAGATTTTGAAGAAAAGAAGTTCACTAAGGTATCAGAAGCGATATATAAAATGTTCTTAAAGGCTGAAGGTATTGTTGCATACAATATGCCGCTTATGCAGTTCTGCATATATTCGTGTATGCTTTTCTTATGCTGGTTCGGTGCAAGAATGATAATTACATCAGGAGCTACAGCACTTACAACTGGTGAGCTTACAAGTCTTATAGCTTATGCTATGACAATTCTTAACTGCCTTATGATGTTATCAATGGTTATGGTTATGATTAATATGGCGAGAGCTTCGGCTGAGCGTATTGTTGAAATTCTTGACGAGGAAAGTACACTTCACAACTGTGACAATCCAGAGGATAAGGTAAATGACGGCTCAATCCAGTTTGATAATGTAAGCTTTAGTTATATAGATGATAAAGAAAAAGAATGTCTTAAAAATATTAACCTCAATATTCCAAGCGGTTCAACACTAGGAATTATAGGTGGAACAGGAAGCGGTAAGAGCTCATTAGTGCAGCTTATACCAAGACTTTACGATGTAACAGAGGGAAGCGTTAAGATTGGCGGTGTTGATGTAAGGGATATAGATATCTATACATTAAGAAATGAAGTTGCAATGGTGCTTCAGAAAAATGTATTATTCTCCGGAACTATTAAAGAAAATTTACGCTGGGGTAATAAAGAGGCAACAGATGAAGAGATAATACACGCCTGTGAACTTGCACAGGCAGATCCATTTGTCCAGACATTCCCTAAGAAATATAATACATATATCGAACAGGGTGGTACTAACGTATCAGGCGGACAGAAGCAGAGATTATGTATAGCAAGAGCACTTCTTAAAAAGCCTAAAATCCTTATTCTTGACGATTCTACAAGTGCCGTTGATACTAAGACAGATGCTTTAATAAGAAAAGCATTTAAAGATGAAATACCAGATACAACTAAGATAATAATAGCACAGAGAATATCATCAGTTCAGGATGCAGACTGCATTATTGTAATGGAGGGCGGAAAGATTGATGGCTGTGGAACACACGAGCAGTTATTAAAAGAAAATGCTATATATAAAGAAATATATGAATCACAGACGAAAGGAGATGAGCAGTAATGGCAGGTAATGAGAAAAAGGCTGATATCAGTATGACTGGTAATAAATCAGGGAAGCCATCAATAGATGGAAAGACATTAAAAAGACTTATGTCATATATTGTAGGCAGACATAAACTGACATTTTTTATGGTTGTTGTATGTATACTTATTAGTTCCTGTACAGTAGTAGTAAGTTCATTATTCTTACAGATACTTATAGATAACTATATAACACCTATGTTATCAGAAGTTAATCCATCATTTGCACCATTATTAAAGACAATAATTATGCTTGGATGTCTGTATCTTGTTGGTGTATTATCAACATTTGCATACAACAAAATGATGATTAAAATATCACAGGGAACTTTAAAAGCAATCCGTGATGATATGTTTACACATATGCAGACACTTCCAATAAGATATTTCGATACTCATACACATGGTGATGTAATGAGTCATTATACTAATGATACTGATACATTAAGACAGTTCATATCGCAGGCTCTTCCACAGTTCATCTCAGCAGTTGTGACAATAGTAGTTGTTATTGTGTCTATGATTGTCAACAGTATACCGCTTACAATACTTGTATTAGCAGTAACCTGTATTATGCAGATTGTATCCAAAAAGATAGGTGGGGCAAGTGCAAGGTATTTTATAAGACAGCAGATAACAATAGGTAAGGTTACAGGTTTCATAGAAGAGATGATTAATGGACAGAAGGTTATTAAAGTATTCTGTCACGAGGATGAGGCAAAGTACGATTTTGATAAGAATAACGAAATGCTTTGCAGTGATGCAACTAATGCCAATAAATACGGTAACATACTTATGCCGGCAATCTCACAGTTAGGTAACTTACAGTATGTTCTCATTGCTCTTATCGGAGGATTTCTTGCATTAAGAGGAATTGGTGGGATTACTGTCGGAATGATAGTAGCATTTCTTAACCTTTCTAAGACATTCTGTATGCCAGTATCGCAGATAGCACAGCAGATTAGTATGATAGCTATGGCGTTGGCAGGAGCAGAAAGAATATTCGGACTTATTGATGAAAAGCCGGAAGAAGATGAAGGCGATGTTACTTTAGTACGCGTAAAGTGTGATGATAAAGAACTTAATAACAAAGAAGCCGACAATAAAGATGCCAGAATGGTATTTATAGCAGGTGAAGTTACAGAAACAACTGACAAAGACGGCAGATGGGCCTGGAAGTGTAGGAAAGCTGATAATACAACAGGTTATATACTTCTTAGGGGAAAGGTCGTATTTGATGATGTAATATTTGGATATAATGAGAATAAGATTATACTTAATAATATTAATCTATGGGCTAAATCAGGACAGAAGATAGCATTTGTTGGTGCAACAGGTGCAGGAAAGACGACTATAACTAACCTGATTAACAGATTTTATGATATTAATTCAGGAAATATATTCTATGACGGAATAAGCATTGATAGAATTAAGAAAGACGATTTAAGGCATTCACTTGGCATTGTATTACAGGACGTTAACCTGTTCACAGGAACTATTATGGATAATATAAGATATGGTAACCTTTTGGCGACCGATGAGGAATGTATTAAAGCCGCTAAGCTTGCCAATGCAGATGACTTTATAACAAGACTTCCAGACGGCTATCAGACAGTACTTACACAGAACGGTGCAAGTCTTTCACAGGGACAAAGACAGCTTATATCAATTGCAAGAGCAGCAGTTGCCAACCCACCAGTAATGATTCTTGATGAGGCGACATCTTCAATTGATACAAGAACAGAAGCACTTGTCCAGAGAGGTATGGATAACTTAATGAAGGGCAGAACAGTATTTGTAATAGCACACAGACTTTCAACTGTCCGCAATTCAGATGCCATAATGGTACTTGACCACGGCAATATAATTGAGCGAGGCTCACACGATGAACTTATTGCCGGAAAGGGAACATATTACAGCTTGTATACAGGAGCATTTGAGTTGTCATAGTATTAAACTTGCTGTGAAAAATGTATTACCAAGGCTGGCGGTTGTAATTAAGTGAATATTTTATATTTAAGAGGCGTTAAGCCTCTTTTTTAGTGTATTGCGGCTACAGGGATACTGTAGCTGTTAGGTTGTTTATTTGAGAAGATACAGCCTTGAGGAACTTGAAGAGATGTGTCCGAAGGGTATAAGGTTGTTTGTAAGATTAAAGAAGTTGAAAACAATACAAGAGTAATCTTATGTGATTTGTTAAATAAAAGAAAACTATGAAAAATGCTGGTGTTGAAAATAATAAATTGTTGTATTATGATGTTGATAATAAAATATGGAGGTGTATTATGAAAGCACATAAATATTGGTCAATTGGAGCAATAGTTACAATGGTTGGAACTTTTTATACAGGATATAAAGGGTTAAAAGCAGCACACAAATACTTTGCGTTTGGCTCTCTGATATGCTTGATTATGGCAGTCTATTCTGGTCATAAAATGATTTCTGGCAATAAGAGGACAAGAAAACAGATGGAATTGAAAGAAGTGGAGGAATAATATGTTAGAAGTAGGAAAAAAAGCACCGGACTTTGAATTGCCGGATCAGAATGGAGAAATGCATAAATTAAGCGATTATGCAGGAAAAAAAGTGATCTTATATTTTTATCCAAAGGATAATACACCAGGATGTACGAAGCAGGCATGTGGCTTTTCTGAGCGTTATCCACAGTTTACTGAGAAGGGAGCTGTTATTCTCGGAGTAAGCAAGGACTCTGTAGCGTCTCACAAGAGATTTGAAGAAAAATACGGACTGGCATTTACGCTATTAGCAGATCCGGAGCGTAAAGTTATTGAAGCATATGATGTCTGGAAAGAAAAGAAAAATTATGGAAAAGTATCTATGGGTGTAGTAAGAACTACATATCTTATTGATGAGCAGGGAATCATTATAAAGGCAAATGATAAAGTCAAGGCGGCAGATGATCCTGAAAATATGCTTAAGGAA